>Ga0255392_10046_pt1 | contig 11750 bp, 5 predicted proteins | sample ANMaggSeSYBR01D5_FD_182114 | JGI IMG/M metagenome (GOLD analysis project Ga0255392, IMG submission 182114) | Sediment cell enrichment communities from methane seep in Santa Monica Basin, California, United Staets - ANME aggregate JGI... | ecosystem: Environmental > Aquatic > Marine > Cold seeps >... | reverse complement strand
TCCAATAACCCCAGGCACCCAAAGCGATCAGCAAGGTTCCCCAGATCCGGATTGACCAGGAGGTGAAGTTCTTATTAAACCTCTGGGAGAACCAGTGGAGAAAAAACAATAGGCTCATGGAAATTAATCCCGTAATAACAAGTCTGGTTATGACCCATTCAGGAGTGACTGTAGCCATGTACCAGACATTATGATCAATTAACCGCTGGTAAGGAAACCATCTTAAGTAGTATCCAAAAATATTGAGCATAACGAATGCCAAAAAAGGAGCAAATGAAGTGTAGCTTATCACCCCTACCAGGGTGAAATTAAACTCAAACCAACCACCTCGCTGCCAGACAACCAATTTGCCCAACCAGATCCCGATAACGTAAGCAAGGATTGAAGCAGTGAGAAAGAGCAGCAGGGTCCGGGATACTCTACCTGCCAAAACATCGATGACCGGAGTGGGCCAGGCTATATAGGAGAGACCCAGGTCAAGGCGAAAAAAATCTCCCAGCCACTTAAAATATTGCTGCCATACTGGAAGATTTAATCCTAATTCCGACTGGGCGAGCCTGCGAGACTCCGGTTGGAGAACTAAGAAAGTGGTGAAATCATAGGGTAATATTTGGATGAGCCCAAAGAGGAGTGTTTGGAATATCACTATAGTAATTACTCCCCTGAGAATGCGGCGGATGATAAATCTAGCCATCGGAACGGCTCCTTGATGTTTGATTGATTGATTTTACTATATTTATTTCCTTCTTTCCTTGGTCCTAAGTTCTTCTGCTCTGAGAACGAGCTTATTGACCTGTTTGATGGTTTAGATCCTGATTCAAGGTAAAATATTATGACGTTTTCAGGGGTGTAATAACAGAAGTGATTTTGAGCATATTAACACTCAAGAACAATCCAGAGAGACAGGAGGAGAGTTGATGAGGAAGAAACGAAATTTGACAGCTGAAGATTTGTATCTCTTGCGGGAAGTCAATGGATGCGTCATTTCTCCAGACGGAGAGCATATTGTTTATTCCGTTCAGAGTATTGATGAACAGGAGAACAAAAAAAGCAGCAACCTTTGGGTTTGCTCATTAAAAGATGAAAAATCAAATCAATTTACCGTTGGAAATCAAGTTGACAGCTCTCCCAGATGGTCTCCAGATGGCAAGAAAATTGCTTTCTTATCTAATCGTGATGATGAAAAACAACCACAAATTTATGTCATTCCTTTTTCAGGTGGTGAAGCTCGTCCCCTGACTGATATTAAGGGAGAATTTGCTGGTTTTAAATGGTCACCAAGTGGAGAAGACTTGATCTGCCAATTCCGTAAAAAAGATCAAGATGATATCGAGAGATCCGAAGATGATCTAAAAAAAGAACTGGGAATTGTATCCCGCAGAGTGCAGCGGGTTTTCTACAAATTTGACGGGCGGGGATTCTTGCCAGATGAACGCTGGCATATCTGGAAAATTAATGGGAATACAGGAGAAAGCACACAGCTTACTGAGGGAAAAATTTTCGATGAAACATTCCCCAATTGGGCACCTGGTGGTCGGGATATTGTCTTTTTATCCAATCATGCCCAGGACCCTGACCTTGACCCCGACGCGGTGGATATATTCATTCACTCGATTGACGGGAAGAAGACCAGGAAAATAACCACACCTGTTGGGCCTAAACAGGACCCCGTATTTTCTCCGGATGGGAAATGGATTGTGTATTATGGAAAAGAAGGTAGAGATAACTGGTGGAGAAATACCTCTTTATGGCTGGTTTCAGCTGACGGTAAAGGGGAAGCGGTTAACTTGACTCAAGAGTTTGATCTTGATCTCTCAAATACAATCATCAACGATTTTCTTGGTCACCTTCCGCTCTCCCCTCCCATCTGGTCACTTGATAGTTCGCTGATCTATTTTTCCGTATCCCGTCATGGAAAAGCCACCCTTCATTCGATCAAGAAGGAAGGTGGTGCCGAAAATTTGGAAACGTTGATTGATCAAGGGGGAACCCTTGGATCTGTAACCTTTGACGAGGCGCAGGGCAGGATCGCATATCTGCACTCTTCTATCCAGGAACCACCAGAAGTTATGGTGTATGATTTCAAGGAAAATCAATCTCAAAAACTTTCACATGTCAATCAAACTGTTTTGGAGGAAATTCAATTCGGGGAAGTTGAAATGGTATGGTTTAAAGGAGATAAGGGGAACGATTTACAGGGATGGATCATGAAGCCCCCATTTTATAAGGAAGGTATGCAGTATCCCGCGATTCTCGAGATTCACGGAGGTCCCAGAGCGCAATATGGGGATAATTTTATGCATGAATTCCATTATTTAGCGGCGCAGGGATATGTCGTTTTTTTCTCAAATCCTCGCGGCGGCCAAGGGTATGGAGAGGATCATTCAAAAGCTATCTGGAATAATTGGGGTACAGTAGATTTTGATGATATTATGGCCTGGACCGAATTTGTATCTCAGCAGCCATACGTTGATTCGGAGCGATTAGGGGTCACTGGTGGGAGCTACGGCGGTTACATGACGAATTGGATTATTGGACAGACAAATCGGTTTCAGGCAGCTGTAACCCAGAGAAGTGTCAGTAATTTAATTAGCATGTATGGATCAAGTGATTTAAACTGGGCTTTTCAATTTGAATTCGGTAATCAACCCCCCTGGGAAAACCTGGAAAATTATTGGAGACAGTCACCGATGAAGCACATTGGCAATGCTCAAACGCCAACCATGGTGATTCACAGTGAAAATGATTTGCGCGTTTCAATCGAACAAGGGGAACAGATTTTCGTAGCATTAAAGAAGCTTGGGGTGGATACAGAGATGATCCGTTATCCTGACGAACCCCACGGTCTGTCCCGTGGAGGACGGACTGACCGTCGAATTGACCGGTTGAATCATATCTTGCGCTGGTTTAATAAATACCTTCAGGATGACGAGTCCACTCAATAGGAAGAACAAGCAAGATCACTGGATATGATTGATTTTATACTATCATCGCCTATCCATCTGCTCTGGGGTTGCTGTCCCCATAAGAGGTGGCTGTTTCAAGTTCATGAAGGATTACCTGACTCCAACCCTAAGATTGTTCTTCTGTGATTACAAACCGACCTCGCGGGTCAAATAACATCTCAAGGCGCGATGGCTTTCCTGGTTGGAAGTTTTAGCCAGCGACGAGAAAAATATTGAACTCTACGCAATGCTAGATGAAGCTCTTGTCACAGTATTTTTAGCAGGGAAGCCGTTTCTTTCCGGGGAAAAGGAATCAATGAAGGAAAACACGAATGAAGTTTAATGTCCAAACGACTTTAATAAAACCTCTGAATGACTACCTATCGAAAATCACACTTTTTCAATATAACGCGAGGTTATACCTTGTTAATGTGATTATTTCAGGGGTATCAATGGGGGTCTTTCGTTTGCTGTTTAATTTCTATATCCTGAGCCTGGGTTTTAACGAAGTTTTAATGGGTCGATTGATCACCACAAGCAGTCTTACTGCCCTAATTGTCGCTCTTCCTATGGGGTATCTTGCTGATGTCATTGGACGGAAAAGATCTCTTTTAATTGGCGGATTACTTACCGGTTTATCCATTATTGGCATGGTACTCTGGCCAACTATATTTGTATTTTACGCACTCAATGTGGTTATGGGGTTTTCGCAAAGCCTTTGGAGCATCACCATGTCTCCGTTCTTAATGGAAAACAGCAGCGAAAAAGAACGAACATATCTCTTCAGCTTTGGGCATGGTTTACATATGCTTTCTGGATTTGCAGGAAATTGGTTGGGCGGCTATCTCACCACCATGATAGGCAGCCAATTATCTATTTCATCAACTGACAGCACTTCTTATGGTTGGTCATTTGCATTATTCTCCTCACCGACCAATTTGTTATTAAACTTTTTAATGCGCACCTTGTTGATCCTGTGTTCATCTACCTGTTCAACAGTAAATAACAGGTTGTCAAATTCTACTACCTCTCCCAATTTGGGTACATGCCCCAGATTGAAGTACATCCAGAAGCAACACAAAAACCAATGAAAATGCGTAAATTGTGGTCATAAGGTTAATCTTTCTTCTTTTTCGCAATATTTCTGGCTGGAATACCTGCCACAACAGTGTCAGGCGGAACATCTTTCGTTACTACAGATCCTGCACCAGTGGAAGAGTTCTCTCCTAATTCTAGCGGCGCAACCAGCATTGAATCGCTACCGACAAACACTCCATCTTTAATGACCGTCTGATGTTTCTTTTTGCCATCATAATTGCAGGTAATGGTTCCTGCCCCAATATTTACATCCTTGCCAATTTGAGCATTCCCCAGGTAGGAAAAATGCCCCACCTTGGTTCCTTCGCCCAGGTAAGAATCTTTTATCTCTCCAAAATTTCCAATATGGACACCCGGACCGATATGGGCGCCTTTCCGAGGTGGCTGAAAGGACCAATATCTACCCCATTTTCTACTTTTGATTCCTCAATCACTGAATACTCAATCTCACAGAAATCTCCGATTTGACTCTTGAAGATCCTGGTATCTGGGCCAATCAGGCAGTTAGTCCCGATTGATGTTCCACCCTGGAGAAACGTGTTGGGCAGAATCACTGTATCCTGACCAATTATCACATCCGGCTCAATGTATGCTGTATCAGGATCAACGAGGCTGACTCCCGAGAGCATTAACTCCCTATTGATTCTCCTGCGGAGAATTTTTCCTGCTTCTGCCAAATGAACCCGTGTATTTATACCAATGAGTTCCTCAGGATCTTCAGCAGGTACAGCCTCTATGTATAGATCCTGGTTTTTTGCCAGCTCCACCAAGTCAGTTAGATAATATTCACCTGTAGGAGATAATGGCAATTTCTTCAGGTTTGCCCACAGCCAATCTGCGTCAAAACAACACATACCGGCATTTAATTCAGTGATCTTCAGCTGCTCTGCAGAGGCGTCTGCCTCTTCAACAATTGCCTGGATATTACCATCTGAGTTTCGAGTTATTCTGCCAAAACCTCTGGGATCCTCATCATGAACCGTTAATAAAGTCATCGGTCCGGAATTAGATTTCTGGGTATCAATTAATTGCTGTAGAGTCCGGGTCCGGACCAACGGCATATCCACGTAAGTGACCAGGACCAGGTCAGATTGACCTTTTAGAAGAGATTCCGCCTGACTGACAGCATGACCTGTGCCAAGTAATTCACCTTGCTCAACATAACGCAGGTTCTCCCCCAGAGCCTGGCGGATTTGTTCAGCGCCATGCCCCAGGATTACCACCGGATTATTTTTCACCAGGGGCGCAGTAGACATTAAAGCATAGTGGATAATCGGTTTTCCCATTAAGGAATGCAGGGGTTTCGGAATGTCTGAACACATTCTTTTCCCTTTTCCTGCAGCCAATATTACAACATCAGTCACCATAAAGAATCCCTTTTGTTCTAGTTTTTATCCTGGTGATTATTATCGAATTCCGGAATCCTGACAGCTTATAACCAAATAAACGAGCAGGGTGCGTTAGACAACCTGAGCTCGTATGCTTTATTTTTTTCATTGTTCTCTTCAGGAGGATCTTCTTCAATTCCGGATATCATAACTCAAAGGCAGTATAGCTGGGGAGCCTGGACTCGAACCAAGATTAACGGCTCCAAAGGCCGCTGTGCTGCCAATTGCACCACTCCCCAACGTCAGCGAAGGCATTGTATCATAGGAAAATTTTACTGACAATGGAAACTGGTTTTTCCTGCCCCGAGAAGCGGTCAGGAATTAATATTATCTCCCCCGGGAACAAAACCAAGTTTTTGAGCTTGCTCAAAAGATAAGGAATCAGGACTATCAATTCGCTGAATTTCTGTTTCCAGCGTTGCTGCCTTCCAGAACTCGTGCACTTCATTTTCATCAGCATTATCGATTTCAGATTCTTCTTCTGCGTCCTTATCAACCTTTTTGGGAGCCGATTTTGCTTTTGTTTTTGCAGATCCGTTTGCTCTCTGTTTTTTCTCTTGGGGAAGTTCAGCTTTTACTGGTGCCTTGCTTTTTACCTTATCAGCTTTTGTGTCTTTGGCGGAACTTTTCGTTTTAACCGCCGGGGTTCCCTTTAGGTTGTGGATTATCTGAGTGACTTCCTGAATAGCCAGATCTAATGTTGTCAGCACCCAGCTAAGATCATTATTCTGGGTCACAGGATTGGTTATGACCATCATTCCGTATTCCGCGTCAATATGAGACCAGAACAGATCGTACTTTTCCCCTGAAAAGTACCACACGCTCTCTGGATTATCCTTTCCTAAAAAGCTGGAAATTTTGTTAGTTAAACTGAATGTTTGCAGCAGAAGCGGCATCACATGAGATTCATAAATCGTATCTGGAACAATGCCAGTTTCTGCTGAAATAACCCCTGTCTTCTCAATTACTAAGATCGATATCGCCCCTAATTCTCCCCGCAAATCTGCGATTCTCTCTGTAACAAAATCATCCAGGTTTTGTTTTGTTAATCTCTGCAGTGTTTCGGGAGCATTTTCCACCGGATCCAGACCCATTGCACGGCGAACCGCATTTAATAATTCTGGCATCTTCAGCGGTTTTAAGAAAAATGCTTCTGCCCCGACATCAGCAATTTCCTGGTGAATATCTTCCTCTTCTAACCCAGTGATTAAGATTACCTGCATATCAGGGAAGGTATACTTCAATTTTTTATATAATTCAATACCGGATAATCCTGGAAGACCAATATCAGCGATTAGTAGATCGATCCCTGTGCCCACGACCTCGACGATCGCTTCTTCTCCAGAGGGAACATCAACCAGATCCAGATCCAGATCCACTTCTAATGCCTCAAGATTCGCCCGCAATGCGGTGCGAATCTCCTGATGGTCATCGACGATTAATACTCGGAATTTATCCGCCATGTAAAAATTGTAACATGCGAGGTCAACAGCTGTACCCTCAAAGGGAGAATTTTACCTTGCAATTTCTTTAGGTAAAGGAAATTTTTGTGGATAATGAGTTAATCTCTGCTTTTTCTGAGACTATCAGTCAGCCCTGAAATAATCCTCCCGCCAGTATCAACGATATTTTAATCAGCCAAATATTCGTCTGGAAAACCAGGCCAGCAAGGTTTACGACATATTTTCGTTGGCACTTGCCGTTGGTGGCTGAGAATTAAAGGAGGTAATTTTTATAATAATCAAAATCAGGAGATCATGCGGCTTGAGAAAGGGCTTCCTGATCTTTTTTTGGATTCCGGTCTCGCCAAAAAAAGAACCAATAGAGAGTAATAGCAATTATATACATAGAGATAGTTCCAATGAACGGCAGCGAGAAACCAAATCTGACCTGTAAAGCCCCGCTGATACTGGGGCTGAATGTCCAACCAAAACTCCAGGCCATACTCACCAGGGAGGCAACCATAGCCCGGGCAGAAGGTTCTACTTTCTCCATTACAAAAGTCTCGTAAATGGGACTGCTCATATTCATCAAAGTAAGACGGACATAATAAGCAGCTGCACTCATCCAAAATAGCGGTGAAAAACCCAATAAAATTAAAAACGGAACCGATAAACCCTGGGTGATCACGACCACTTGAATTTTGCCAAAACGTTCCGCCAATACAGGAGCGATCAGCAAACCTAAACCCATAGCAAATGAACCCCAGGCGAACAATGTTCCTATTGTCTGGTCAGATTGGTGATGTACAGTTCTGAAGAAAACGTTCATAAAAGGCATGATTAAACCTGCCCCTAGCGAGGTGATGAGCATCGGACCAACTAATTTGCCTAATAACTTCGGATTCTCCTTTGCGTAATTAATGGGTGCAAACACCGACCTGGAATCACCGCCAAGCCGGTTCCTGCGTAATAATATCAGCGGTATTAATCCCGCCATAAACATCGAGGCCACAATGGCAATTGACCAACCATAAGAAGTGCTGTCAGTTGATGAAATAGATAATTGGCTGCCTATCATGGTGGGGAGATAGCCGCCCAACCAATTTCCTGCAAATCCAGAAAGCATATGTAAACCATGCCCAAAGCTGAAGAGATATGTTCGTTCTTTTTCGCTGCTGTTTTCCATTAAGAACGGAGACATGGTGATGCTCCAAAGGCTTTGCGAAAACCCCATAACCACATTGAGTGCGTAAAATACAAATATAGTTGGCCAGAGTACCATGCCAATAATGGATAAACCGGTAAGTAATCCGCCAATTAAAAGAGATCTTTTCCGTCCAATGACATCAGCAAGATACCCCATAGGAAGAGCGACAATTAGGGCAGTAAGACTGCTTGTGGTGATCAATCGACCCATTAAAACTTCGTTAAAACCCAGGCTCAGGATATAGAAATTAAACAGCAAACGAAAGACCCCCATTGATACCCCTGAAATAATCACATTAACAAGGTATAACCTCGCGTTATATTGAAAAAGTGTGATTTTCGATAGGTAGTCATTCAGAGGTTTTATTAAAGTCGTTTGGACATTAAACTTCATTCGTGTTTTCCTTCATTGATTCCTTTTCCCCGGAAAGAAACGGCTTCCCTGCTAAAAATACTGTGACAAGAGCTTCATCTAGCATTGCGTAGAGTTCAATATTTTTCTCGTCGCTGGCTAAAACTTCCAACCAGGAAAGCCATCGCGCCTTGAGATGTTATTTGACCCGCGAGGTCGGTTTGTAATCACAGAAGAACAATCTTAGGGTTGGAGTCAGGTAATCCTTCATGAACTTGAAACAGCCACCTCTTATGGGGACAGCAACCCCAGAGCAGATGGATAGGCGATGATAGTATAAAATCAATCATATCCAGTGATCTTGCTTGTTCTTCCTATTGAGTGGACTCGTCATCCTGAAGGTATTTATTAAACCAGCGCAAGATATGATTCAACCGGTCAATTCGACGGTCAGTCCGTCCTCCACGGGACAGACCGTGGGGTTCGTCAGGATAACGGATCATCTCTGTATCCACCCCAAGCTTCTTTAATGCTACGAAAATCTGTTCCCCTTGTTCGATTGAAACGCGCAAATCATTTTCACTGTGAATCACCATGGTTGGCGTTTGAGCATTGCCAATGTGCTTCATCGGTGACTGTCTCCAATAATTTTCCAGGTTTTCCCAGGGGGGTTGATTACCGAATTCAAATTGAAAAGCCCAGTTTAAATCACTTGATCCATACATGCTAATTAAATTACTGACACTTCTCTGGGTTACAGCTGCCTGAAACCGATTTGTCTGTCCAATAATCCAATTCGTCATGTAACCGCCGTAGCTCCCACCAGTGACCCCTAATCGCTCCGAATCAACGTATGGCTGCTGAGATACAAATTCGGTCCAGGCCATAATATCATCAAAATCTACTGTACCCCAATTATTCCAGATAGCTTTTGAATGATCCTCTCCATACCCTTGGCCGCCGCGAGGATTTGAGAAAAAAACGACATATCCCTGCGCCGCTAAATAATGGAATTCATGCATAAAATTATCCCCATATTGCGCTCTGGGACCTCCGTGAATCTCGAGAATCGCGGGATACTGCATACCTTCCTTATAAAATGGGGGCTTCATGATCCATCCCTGTAAATCGTTCCCCTTATCTCCTTTAAACCATACCATTTCAACTTCCCCGAATTGAATTTCCTCCAAAACAGTTTGATTGACATGTGAAAGTTTTTGAGATTGATTTTCCTTGAAATCATACACCATAACTTCTGGTGGTTCCTGGATAGAAGAGTGCAGATATGCGATCCTGCCCTGCGCCTCGTCAAAGGTTACAGATCCAAGGGTTCCCCCTTGATCAATCAACGTTTCCAAATTTTCGGCACCACCTTCCTTCTTGATCGAATGAAGGGTGGCTTTTCCATGACGGGATACGGAAAAATAGATCAGCGAACTATCAAGTGACCAGATGGGAGGGGAGAGCGGAAGGTGACCAAGAAAATCGTTGATGATTGTATTTGAGAGATCAAGATCAAACTCTTGAGTCAAGTTAACCGCTTCCCCTTTACCGTCAGCTGAAACCAGCCATAAAGAGGTATTTCTCCACCAGTTATCTCTACCTTCTTTTCCATAATACACAATCCATTTCCCATCCGGAGAAAATACGGGGTCCTGTTTAGGCCCAACAGGTGTGGTTATTTTCCTGGTCTTCTTCCCGTCAATCGAGTGAATGAATATATCCACCGCGTCGGGGTCAAGGTCAGGGTCCTGGGCATGATTGGATAAAAAGACAATATCCCGACCACCAGGTGCCCAATTGGGGAATGTTTCATCGAAAATTTTTCCCTCAGTAAGCTGTGTGCTTTCTCCTGTATTCCCATTAATTTTCCAGATATGCCAGCGTTCATCTGGCAAGAATCCCCGCCCGTCAAATTTGTAGAAAACCCGCTGCACTCTGCGGGATACAATTCCCAGTTCTTTTTTTAGATCATCTTCGGATCTCTCGATATCATCTTGATCTTTTTTACGGAATTGGCAGATCAAGTCTTCTCCACTTGGTGACCATTTAAAACCAGCAAATTCTCCCTTAATATCAGTCAGGGGACGAGCTTCACCACCTGAAAAAGGAATGACATAAATTTGTGGTTGTTTTTCATCATCACGATTAGATAAGAAAGCAATTTTCTTGCCATCTGGAGACCATCTGGGAGAGCTGTCAACTTGATTTCCAACGGTAAATTGATTTGATTTTTCATCTTTTAATGAGCAAACCCAAAGGTTGCTGCTTTTTTTGTTCTCCTGTTCATCAATACTCTGAACGGAATAAACAATATGCTCTCCGTCTGGAGAAATGACGCATCCATTGACTTCCCGCAAGAGATACAAATCTTCAGCTGTCAAATTTCGTTTCTTCCTCATCAACTCTCCTCCTGTCTCTCTGGATTGTTCTTGAGTGTTAATATGCTCAAAATCACTTCTGTTATTACACCCCTGAAAACGTCATAATATTTTACCTTGAATCAGGATCTAAACCATCAAACAGGTCAATAAGCTCGTTCTCAGAGCAGAAGAACTTAGGACCAAGGAAAGAAGGAAATAAATATAGTAAAATCAATCAATCAAACATCAAGGAGCCGTTCCGATGGCTAGATTTATCATCCGCCGCATTCTCAGGGGAGTAATTACTATAGTGATATTCCAAACACTCCTCTTTGGGCTCATCCAAATATTACCCTATGATTTCACCACTTTCTTAGTTCTCCAACCGGAGTCTCGCAGGCTCGCCCAGTCGGAATTAGGATTAAATCTTCCAGTATGGCAGCAATATTTTAAGTGGCTGGGAGATTTTTTTCGCCTTGACCTGGGTCTCTCCTATATAGCCTGGCCCACTCCGGTCATCGATGTTTTGGCAGGTAGAGTATCCCGGACCCTGCTGCTCTTTCTCACTGCTTCAATCCTTGCTTACGTTATCGGGATCTGGTTGGGCAAATTGGTTGTCTGGCAGCGAGGTGGTTGGTTTGAGTTTAATTTCACCCTGGTAGGGGTGATAAGCTACACTTCATTTGCTCCTTTTTTGGCATTCGTTATGCTCAATATTTTTGGATACTACTTAAGATGGTTTCCTTACCAGCGGTTAATTGATCATAATGTCTGGTACATGGCTACAGTCACTCCTGAATGGGTCATAACCAGACTTGTTATTACGGGATTAATTTCCATGAGCCTATTGTTTTTTCTCCACTGGTTCTCCCAGAGGTTTAATAAGAACTTCACCTCCTGGTCAATCCGGATCTGGGGAACCTTGCTGATCGCTTTGGGTGCCTGGGGTTATTGGA
>Ga0255392_10044_pt1 | contig 11889 bp, 11 predicted proteins | sample ANMaggSeSYBR01D5_FD_182114 | JGI IMG/M metagenome (GOLD analysis project Ga0255392, IMG submission 182114) | Sediment cell enrichment communities from methane seep in Santa Monica Basin, California, United Staets - ANME aggregate JGI... | ecosystem: Environmental > Aquatic > Marine > Cold seeps >... | reverse complement strand
CTGAAACCATGGCCGCTTGCATCACTGCAGCAGAAACTGGACACCTGGTGATGTCTACCCTGCATACCAATAATGCCCCCCAATCCATTGACCGGATTGTGGATTCATTCCCTCCTTATCAGCAAAATCAAATCCGAATGCAGCTTTCCCTGGCTTTGTTAGCAATCCTGTCCCAGCGGTTGCTTCCCAGGCTTGATGGTCAGGGCCGCGTACCTGTGGTAGAAGTAATGGTGGCCAATCATGCCATCCGGAATTTAATCCGGGAAGGAAAAACTCACCAGATGATCAGTATTATGCAAACCGGTGCTGATCAAGGTATGCAGACAATAGATAGAGCGCTCCAGCAGGCATACCAGCAAGGATTAATCTCTCTAGAGGATGCGCTGCCACTGGTTAGCGATGAAAAAACATTCCGGTCGTCTTTGGGCGCAGCTTGATCCGAAGAGGGTTTAACCTCTAATTTCAGCAGCCATGATCTCCATTTTAGCCATTTTCCCCCGTTTTATTACATTTTCATAACAACCTCATCCGTATTTTCATATTTTCAACCTTTTGCTGTAAGTTCCCTGTAAGGTATAACAGGGAAATATTTGTTTTAATGAAGGCATCCAACAAATTGGAACACCCGGATTTTTTCCAGGTGAATTTATCAACTTTTTAGAAAACAAACTTATTTTGAAGGAGGCATAATCCAATGTTCAACAAACTTTTCAAAGCCGAAGGCGGCTTCACCCTCATAGAGCTGTTGGTGACCATCGCAATCTTAGGTGTCCTGTTCGGCATCGTGACCCTGACCCTGAGCGGTGTAGGGGCTAATGCAGAAGACACTGTCAAGGTCGCAGAATGCGGCGTGGTTCAGTCTGCAGCTGATATTTGGCTGGCGGCAGATACCGGCAACTCCATTACTGCCCGTGCAGCGGGCGCAGTTGCCATTATTAAATCCGGCGAAGCAAAATTTGCCGATTCTTACCTGCGAGACTTACCCACAGAGTACGAATACTACTGGACAGCAACCGGTGATGTTACCTGTGCAGACGTTCCCTAATAAAACCAAAAAACATTAATCCATAAAACGCCGTCACTGACGGCGTTTTTGTTATTAATAAACCAGAGACCTCCGAGGTCGAGTCGACCTCGGAGGTCTTAGTTAATAAGTTTGTTGTGATAATAAGTTAAATCCTAGTATTATAAATATAAGCAGATATCCGGAACTTTGTCCTGATATCATTAGGTCAGCCACACTTCAATTACTTCCAGGAATACGCATGGAATTTGCTCGAATACTCGATGAGGATCACCAGCCAAGTGAGGAGGAAATCCTTGCTGCCATCGGCGTGGGAGATCTATGGCTTGATTTGAAGGAGTACATCGATCAGAGTTACGACTTTGTGCCTGAAAAGGTCTTCTATGGCAAGAAGTATGGCTGGACGATCCGATATCGCAAGAGTGGCAAGACTCTCATTTCTCTCTTTCCTGAACATGGCGCTTTCACCGCATTGGTAGTGCTCGGTAAGAAAGAGGGAGAGAAGGTTGCTAAAATTCTTGATGAGCTCTCTACTGCCACCCGCGATCTGATCGGAAGCGCAAAGCAACTGCACGATGGAAAATGGATCTGGATACGTGTGCTTGAGCCATTACATGTTGAGGATGTGAAGCGACTATTAGCTGCGAAACGTAAGCCCATTGCCAATTCATCGTAAGCTTACAGCAGCAGGAGCAAGACAGAATCGAGTTAGACATCCGAGGTCGAGTCGACCTCGGATGTCTCTGTTAAAAGAAAAGTGCCCCCACGGGGACTCGAACCCCGGTTTTAGCCTTGAGAGGGCTATGTCCTAGGCCTCTAGACGATGGGGGCAGAACGAAACTCATTCTATCATGACCGCTACCCTCCGTCAACGAACCAGCGCCAGGGATTCAGAAAAACCCCCGGAACAAAACCAATCTAAATCTTCCTGATTTCCTGTTAAAATAACCTCAACCATTATCGGATTCCAGGGAGAGAATATGAGCCACCAGATCACTGCCAAACAGCATAGTTCCAAGATGTGTTTTGTATGCGGGTTAGATAATTCCTTCGGTCTTCAGGCATCATTTTACGAGTTGGAAGACAACCAGCTGGTAGCGCTGTTTACACCAGCAGAAGAACACCAGGGTTACCCAGGACGTCTGCACGGCGGGCTGGCCGCCACTATCCTGGATGAAACCATCGGCCGGGCAATTATGATCCAGCAAGATGAAATCTGGGGCGTAACAGTTGAATTCAAGGTGCGCTACCGGGCACCGGTCCCGCTGGGTGTGGAGTTACGGGTAGTGGGACGCATCACCAAAGAAAATCGCCGTTTGTTTGAAGGCACCGGGGAAATTTTACTCCCGGATGGCCAATCAGCAGTGGAAGGATTTGGTAAATATATCAAATTGCCGCTGGATGATATCGCTGATTTTGATTATGAAGAACAGGAATGGAAAACGGTTCTCAGCCCGGAAGATCCACAAACGATTGAGCTGTAGATAAAAAAACACGATACGATTTCCACTATGAAGCCGTATCGGTTAGAACAACGACCCATAACCCTTGGAGAATTATGGGTTCTGATATTTAATCTGATAAATCTTCTTTCTCCAAAAGTTTCTGAAGCTCTGCCATCCGGGGATCAATGCTTACCTGGCGGTGTCCACAGTCTTCCTGGTTCCGGTTCATCCCGCAGACCGGGCACAAACCTTTACAATCTTCTGCACAGAGCTGGCGGATGGGAATATCCAGGATCGCATAATCCCTGATTATCGGCGTCAGATCAATCGATCCATCAGCTGGAAGCTGCTGTTCCCCCAGCTCATCACCCGGGTTTCCTGCGAGATGGACCGAGAACATTTCTGTAAAATTAATATTTATCGGCTGCCAGAAGTCTTTTAAACAGCGGCTGCAGGCCAGCTGAGTGAGTGCGGCCAGTTTACCTTCAGCAACTACACCATCTTCGGTGACCGAGACGGAAATCTTTCCCAGAATATCAACCAGGGTCAAATCAGGAGGAAAACTAAGTTGAGGAAAATTAAACTCAAATTCTTTGTAGGTACCCGGGGATCCCTTTACCAGGTAACTGACATCCAGCCGCAGGGGATCATTCTTTTTTAAAGTCATTTCAAATATCCAGTTATGGGATCTGCTATTTTTTAATGGCGGCGACCCCGATAATTTCTCAAGTTTTGATCATCATAAATTATAACTTAACCTGATTTTATTTGAATTCAACACCGCAGGGTAAACCCCAAAACTTTGGATCAAAACCAAAGCCTTGGTTATAATCACAGCGAAGGATGTTTTTTTAATCAATCAGGATAACCATGACTAAAGATAACATAATCATTCCAGGGGTCAACCTGGGTCAATTTGCGAATGGGCTACTTCACCGGCAGGGAAATGCGGTCCCCGCTGGTATCTCCAGCCGCGGAGTGTACCTTCGGTCTCCTGATAACACGATCCTGTTCCTGTCCCTTGAAAAATACCGCGGACCGCTAACGGTGAACATAAATTTTAAACATGCCGCGATGCCTGAAATAAAATCGAGCAGCTCGATTTTTCTCAGTCCAACAAGAATCACCTTCCCGGGAGAAGGCATCCAGATCAACCTGGAAAACGCGGAAGTTTGGAACCCTTCCTTGCCTTCCGGGAGATTACCTGTGGAAATCAGCCGTTCACGCCTGAAATCTGCGATTGAAGGAACACAACAATCCAAAGAAAGGAATAATTTCCAGTATCTACTAGATTCTGTGCTTCCGGGAAATAATATCCATATCCCGGATCTCCCCGGTTTTAATCACCATCTCACTGAATTCCTCACCTCGCTAGAACGAAGCAAACCGACCCTGGAGGGAAAAGAATTGTCCCGTTTGCTGGGTTTAGGTCCAGGACTCACTCCCCTGGGGGATGATTTCATCCTCGGGGTGATCTTGACCCTGAACCGTTGGGGACATTTACTCTCACCCCCTCTTGCCAAATTTCAAAAGGGCGACTCGTTGAGTCGCCCCTACAAAACCTTAATTTACCTGAACCAGATTATCCTGGAACTCGCCAGGGAAAAAACCACCCGATTAAGCACCAGCCTGCTTTCTTGCGCGATTGAAGGGGCGGCAGATGAGCGTCTGCTGGCTGTACTGGATTCCTTTTTCTCCGGGGACGAATCATCTTCACGGGATTTGGATAACCTGCTGAAATGGGGCAATTCATCCGGAATTGGGGTCCTGGCGGGGATTGTGTCTGTGGTGACGCGGTTGATTGGGAAATAGTTCCGACTACCCTTTACACAAAGGGTAGATGCTTCGCGAAAATCATAGAATGCCACACTAATGTTCTGCCCGGCGACTGCCCCGCCAGGGTGCTGCGCAAAAGTCGCGGGCTAGATGATAGAAACCGTCCCAGGGACGGTTTGGGTTTTTAAGTTAATATAAATTTCTGGTTTATTTAGAAACTTCCCAGTCCTTATTGCAGGTTTTTGATTGGTGGTGTTCTTTTTGGGCGGCAATATACATGGAGACCTTTGATAGGTGCCCAGGAGACACAGAAATTGCCGCATATCCCCCTTGCCACTTAAAGAAACTATCCGGACGAATAATCTGGGCAATGTAATGAGAGGATGATCCTTTTATGTTTTTCACAAATTGTCCAATATTTATCGCTGGAAGTAATTTCACTAATAGGTGAACATGATTGGAAGTTCCGCCAATTTGTAGCAGTATCCCGTTTTGCTGCCTGCACTTCTTTGAGATATAGTTGTACAAAATTGGTTCCAGCGTATCGTCAATTAGATCAAGCCGATCCCAGGTAGTCCAAATCAGATGAATGTATATTCGCGAATAAGAAGCTCGCATAAATTTCCCCCTCACTGTTGAATCCTAAATCCATATTAGCATGAATTGTAGCGCAGGTTCACACAGAAGTCCCGCAATGGTGGGACTTAGATTAACTAGGCCGCGATTTCAATCGCCGGCTAATAATGGAAGTATCTGATCATATGATTTCACAATCATCTTCACGGGATTTGGATAACCTGCTGAAATGGGGCAATTCATCCGGAATTGGGGTCCTGGCGGGGATGGTATCTGTGGTAACGCGGTTGTTCTAACAACAAAGGGACCGGGTTCCTTGAAGGAACCCGGTCCCTTAAACTGTTAACTTTAAATATTACGCACTGAGTTTATCCAAACTCTCCACATGATCGGGATTTATCGCATCGCCGAACTTGGTTTTTTTCATACCTTCTTTTTTCTTCATCAGCTCCTGATATTGATCATCTTCCACGAAAGCCACACAGCGTCCGATGCTGGCTTCTCCATCCACAAAGCGCCAGGGGAAAAAGCCGATTGTTGCCCGCTGGTTGAGCAGCAGGTCAATATCTCCACCAATGCATTCCGCATGTATGATGCCGTGAGGGAACATTTCAATATGCATCAGCTGATATTTGCTGTCATCATAAAACTCTGCCAATGGTTTCCCATATTTTTTCTGGAAAACTTTATCCGCTTCTTTAGCCTGGCGGGGCATCCAATCCCTGATGATGGTGTTCATAGGGTGATCCGCGCTCCCGCAGTCCACACCCAGCCAGCGCAATTTTTTCTTTTTAGCCCATTCCGCAAATTCTCGGTCTGGACCGGGATGTTTTACCATGTAGCGGATTTCGTCTGCAGTGGGTTGATCCCAGCCAAAATGATGGTAGCCGGTATGGATGAGCAAGATATCCCCTTCCTTGACTTCCACCCGCTCCTCAACCATTTTGCTGGTATAGACCTCGTAGTCCCCAACCGCATCGCTCAAGTCAACAATCACACCCTCATTGACCAGGAAATCCAGCTCCAATTCCGCGATATCTTTTCCCGGGGTATAAAAATGGATTTCCCCATCCAGATGCGTTCCCACATGATTTGAATGAGTCACTACCTGCCCGTTGGCGCCGTTGGGAGCCAGCCGTTTAAAATATTTCAATTCCAGGGGAATATAGGTTGGCCAGGGAGGTGTTCCCACACCCAGGGGAATAGTCAGATCAATAAGTTTCATGGTTTGCTCCTTGCGACTTAATTAGTGAATTAAATTGCTCCCGAGAGCAGCATTAACACCACTCCTCCCGCGACAACACTTCCTAGCTGTCCGGCAGTATTTGCTCCCATGGCGTGCATTAACAAGAAGTTATCCAGATCATCCTCCTGCCCAACTTTTTGTACAATCCTGGCAGACATGGGGAAAGCACTGATCCCGGCAGCGCCAATCAGCGGGTTAAACTTTTTTCCGGAAAGAATGTACATTAACTTGCCAACCAAAACTCCGCCAACAGTATCCAGCACAAATGCCAGCAATCCCATCCCCAGGATTAAAAGCGTTTCACTCTGAATAAAACTATCCCCTGACATGGTGCTGCCGACTGTCAGCCCCAGAAAAATTGTGGTGACATTGGCAATCTCGTTTTGGGCTGACTTGGTCAATCGTTCCACCACGCCGGATTCACGCATCAGGTTGCCAAACATCAAGGTGGCAATCAAAGGAGATGCTTTGGGGGATATCAGGGAAATCACAATAGTAACCAGAATGGGAAAGAGTATCTTTACCGTTTTAGAAACCGGTTTCTCTGTATACGGCATGCGGACTTTGCGTTCTTTCTCGGTGGTCAATAACCGCATCACTGGCGGCTGGATGATGGGCACCAGGGACATGTAAGTATAGGCTGTTACCGCAATGGGCCCTAATAAGTGAGGAGCCAGGCGGCTGGAAACATATATTGCTGTTGGGCCATCGATGGCGCCGATAATCCCGATCGAGGCAGCCTCGTTCAGGTCAAATCCAATACTTAGCGCCAGCAGCAAGGTTCCAAAAATACCAACTTGCCCAGCTGCACCCAGTATTGCCATTTTGGGATTTTCCAGCAGGGGACCAAAATCTGTCATTGCCCCAATACCAATAAAAATCAGCAGAGGAAAGAGCTCGGTTTTAATCCCGGCCTGGTACAGGACTCCCAAAAAGCCGCCCTCTGCAGCATCCGTAATCCCCGTCAGCGGCAGGTTGGCCAGGATAGCGCCAAACCCGATCGGCAGCAGCAAGACTGGTTCAAAATCCTTTTTTATAGCCAGGTAAATTAACAATCCGCCGGCCAGGATCATAACCAGGTTCTTCAGCGAAAATATTTGAAAGGCCTCTAGCAAAAATCTAATATCAGAAATATCCATATTGTTCAGCCAAACTTAAACAAGACAACACCAAACTCAACAGATTGCCCTTCCTGCACCCCGATCTCGGAAATGATTCCGGCTTGCGGGGCGTGGATGGTGTTTTTCATTTTCATGGCATCCAGGACACACAGGGGGTCTCCCGAATTGACTTTTTGCCCGGGTTTGACCAGTATCTGAACAATATCCCCGGGCATCGGAGAGATGACTTCACAGGCGGTACCAGCAGAGACAGAATGGGCAGAAGTGCCGGATTGTAAAGGCAAAGCAGCGGAATTTGATGATTCCTCACCGGTTTCATCAGCCTCATAATCCAAATCAATTTCAAAACTGGACCCATCAACAATTACAGTAACGGGGCGCTGGCGAAGGTCACCCACCTCCACCAGGTATTTTTTTCCTTCCACTGTAACCCAAATTTTCTGAGCTAAATCGCCCATGCTTACTCCTTAAAATGAATCCGGTCCAGTTTTTTATGCCACCAGTTTCCAGGAGGGTTTTCAAGTACTTGTCCCAATCCTCCGGACCGGTCTTTATCCCTGTCATGAACCAGGGCAACAGCTGCAGCCGCAGCTGCAATTTTACCCTTCCTCTCCAGGCCAGACTGGTCCTCTCCTGGAATCTCCGGGATTTCAGTCTCAACTTTCTGGACAGCCTGACTGTTGGGGAAAATGGTCTTTAACAGCACAATGAGCAGGATTAAAATCCCCAGGGCTGAAAAGGTAATTACGATTCCGATCCCACTGAGTATTAAACCCTGTCCTATCTCGTTCAACCAAGCCTCCCCGATCATCTATAGCGGCATATTGCCGTGTTTCTTTGGCCTTGTTTGTCCCTGTTTATTCTTCAGCAGCTCCAGAGATGCTATCAAACGCGGGCGAGTTTCAGAGGGGATGATTATTTCATCCACATGACCGCTGGCAGCTGCCTGGTAAGGTTTAGAAAATTTATCCTGATAATCCCTGATGAAGTCTTCCCTGGTTCCTTCTTTGTCCTGCACTCCCTTCAGCTGCTTGGAATACAGAATATCAACCGCTCCATCCGCTCCCATAACCGCAATTTCCGCCGTAGGCCAGGCAAATACCAGGTCAGTGCGGATATATTTACTGCTCATGACAATATAAGCGCCCCCATAGGCTTTACGGACAATTACAGCAATTTTGGGTACCGTGGCTTCTGAATAAGCGTAGACTATTTTTGCTCCGTGACGGATGATACCGCCATGTTCCTGCTGTACTCCGGGGAGAAAACCAGGGGTATCAATAAATGTGACCAGGGGGAAATTATAGGCGTCGCAAAAACGGATAAAGCGGGCAATCTTATCCGAAGAGTTGATATCCAGCACACCCGCCAAGGCGTTAGGTTGATTGGCAATTACGCCCACTGCCTGGCCATGAAGCCTGGCAAATCCTACCAGCGCATTGGGTGCAAAATCCAGATGGACCGGGAAAAAGCTTCCCCGGTCAAATATTTTTTCGACTACCTGTCTCATATCGTAGGCTTCTTCCGGATCGGCCGGCACCAGGGAATCAAGGGTCTGATCCTGGCGATATGGGTCATCCTCCGGCTTCAGCACTGGAGGAGGTTCAGCGTTATTACTTGGCAGGTAGCTGAGAAGTTTACGCGTGATCTCCAAAGCCTCCGCCTCCGAATCAGCTGCAAAGTGCGCCACTCCGCTTTTAGTACTGTGGACTGTCGCTCCGCCCAGTGACTCCAGATCCACATCCTCATGAGTAACTGACTTAATTACCTTGGGACCAGTGATAAACATGTGGCTGGTCGCCCGGGTCATGATCACAAAATCAGTTAAACCTGGCGAGTATACAGAACCTCCCGCGCAGGGGCCAAGCATAACGCTGATTTGGGGAATCACGCCGCTGGCCTGGGTATTTCGCCAGAACAACTCTGAATACGCTGCCAGGCTGTATACCCCTTCCTGAATGCGGGCACCTACAGAATCCATCAGCCCTACAACTGGCACACCAGCGTCCAGGGCAAGATCAAAAATTTTAGCTACCTTTTGTCCTTGTACTTCTGAAAAAGACCCACCCATAACGGTAAAGTCCTGGGAAAAAGCGGCTACCATTCTTCCATCCACTTTTCCAAAACCCACCACAACACTATCGCCGGGAATCTTATTCTCATCCAGCCCAAAATCTGACTGTCGGTGAGTCATCAAGGCATCAATTTCCCGGAAGCTCCCTTGATCAAAAAAGGCTTCAACTCTCTCCCTGGCGGTCAATTTGCCTTTTTTATGCTGACCCCGAATCTTCTCCTGCCCACCCCCTAACTCAGCGTTTTTCCTGATCTTATTTAATTCAGAGATAAGGTCTTTTTTTGCTTGTTTTTTTCCCTTTGAAGTCATGCCGGGCTGCCTCCACCTTCTAATTCATCCAGGATCTATACTCACTACTTTCCCTGATTAGTTTTTTCCTCCAGCGCCAGATAAATCTTGTCCGCTGAAAGCGGTAAATCCGAGAATCGGATTCCCACAGCATCATAGAGAGCATTGGCGATCGCCGGAGCTGTCTGGACCATCACATGCTCCCCGACACCCCGCGCACCCCAGGGACCATCGTCGATTGGTGTTTCAACATAGTCACCGTGGATCTTGCGTGGTATATCTGCTATCGTCGCGATCCGGTAATCGACAAAACTGGGGTTCAAGACCTCACCGCTCTTATTAAACTTAAGCTCTTCATAAGCAGAACTCATCCCATGAACCGCTCCGCCCTCAATTTGGGTCATTATCAAATCGGGATTGATGGCATGACCCACATCATATACGCTGGCAATGTTGAGCACTTCCAGCTGACCTGTCTCCAGGTCTACCTCCAGGTCGACTGCCTGGGCTCCCACGGTGTAATGAACGACTGCCCGCGTACCCTGACCGGTTTCTGGATCCAGATTTGTGACATAAGTGGGCATAAAATGACCCCTACCGACAACAGGTCCGCCTTTCCAACCCTCAAAATCTTCGTTCGGTAAACCATAGATAACCATTTTATCCAGGGGTTGTTCTTTTTCTGATTTAAAGGAAATCACCACCCCGTCTTTGATTGTGAGATCGTCTATTTCCTCATCCCAATGATCTGCTACGGTCTCCAGTATCTGAGTCCTGGCGTCTTCTGCTGCAGCCTTAACTGCATTTCCCATCGACCAGGTCAGCCGGCTGGCAACCGTCTGCCATTCATAAGGGCTGTACTTGGTATCCAGTGGGTAGGAGACTGTCACCGATTCATACGTCACTCCCAGTATCTCGGCGGCGATTTGAGCAGCAACAGTAAATGCTCCCTGGCCCAACTCCTGACCACCTACTTCTACATTTACCGTCGCATCCTCGTTAAATCTCACCACAGCAGCACTGCCGGGATTGGGCGGCATTGCAGGCGCTTTCCACATGATCGCAATCCCTTTCCCGCGTTTTTTATTCGGTGCAGTGGGTTTTTCTTCTTTTTCCCATTCGATTGCCCGGGAAACCTTTTCAATACAGGCCTCCAGGTCAATAGGCGTCATCTTCATTCCAGAGACGATTTCGTCATCCGTTCGCACACAGTTCTTTAATCGAAATTCTACCGGGTCCATGCCAATCTTCTCTGCCAGCTGATCCATGATCTGTTCCAAACCCCAGTGGATTTCTGGCATACCAAATCCGCGCATAGCGCTTCCCACAGGGTGATTAGTATATACACAAAGGGAGTCAGCTTTGACATTAGGCACATCATAGGGACCCGTGCAGGAATAACCAGCTGCGCGGGCTATATTTACTCCATAATCATTGTAAGCACCGCCGCCAAAATAATAAGTAAGCTCCATTCCCAGCAGGGTTCCATCCTTGTCGCAGCCCACCTTGATCTCGGAAACCAGTGATTGACGGACCGAAGTGCCGACAAACTCTTCTTCCCTGGTCAAGCGCAGTTTGACAGGCCGTCCTTCAACTGCCTGGGCCATAACCACTGCGCAAGCTTCCATAGTAACGCCGGCTTTGCCGCCAAAACCGCCACCTACCAAGGGAGCAATCACCCGTAATTGATTGTGGGGAATTCCCAGGCTTTGAGCAATCATATCGCGCATAGCAAACGGCGATTGTGAGCTGGCCCACAAGGTGACCTGTCCTGATTTTTCGCTCAACGCAATCGATGTATGGGTCTCCAGAGGGACATGTTCAATGGGCGGCAGGCGGAACTTCCCTTCAGCAACCACTTCACAATCAGACCAACACGTCTCAACTTCCCCTTTGCGAATCTTAAAGTTTTCGGAGATATTGGTTCCTGGCTCCGGGAAGATAAAATTTGCAACGGTGTAGCAGCCAAGATCCGGGTGAAGCAGAGGAGCATCCGGTTGGGCTGACTCTACCGGGTCATATACAGCCGGAAGAACCTCATACTCAATTTCCACTAATTTTACAGCCTCCACAGCAATATCTTCTGTGGTTGCTATCACACCAGCTACAGGCTCTCCAAAATAGCGAACCCTCTCTGAAGCGAATATGGGGCGATCAATCAAATACAAACCCAAACGGGCGCTGATATCTTTTCCGGTAACTACTGCTCTTACTCCCTGGAGTTGTTCTGCCTTTTTTGTATCAATAGATTTAATAAGGGCATGGGGGTGGGGACTGCGCACCAGCCTGCTGTGAAGCAAATTGGGTCCAAAAGGAATATCATCCCTCGGAGGTAGATA
>Ga0255392_10041_pt1 | contig 12070 bp, 15 predicted proteins | sample ANMaggSeSYBR01D5_FD_182114 | JGI IMG/M metagenome (GOLD analysis project Ga0255392, IMG submission 182114) | Sediment cell enrichment communities from methane seep in Santa Monica Basin, California, United Staets - ANME aggregate JGI... | ecosystem: Environmental > Aquatic > Marine > Cold seeps >... | reverse complement strand
GGCCCTTCAACAATCCGGTATCTCAATATGTTGAACATCAATAAGCCGTTTGAATTAATTGGTCAGAACCCATATTTGATGTATAGAGAATTATGCAAGATAGCAGATAAAGAATTTGATCCTTGTCTTGCTGACGTATTTATTTCAGCAGTAAAATTTATGGAAGGTGCAGCACCCAAAAAATGGTGGCATTACACAGAAGAAAGAAAAGCATCATTATCAAAAAATAAGGAGCTGACAAAATGATCGCATATTGTGGAATGAATTGTTCAAAGTGTGACGGTTATTTAGCCACCCAAGCAGACAGTGACGAAAAACGTAAAGATGTGGCTGAAAAGTGGACAGCCCAATATAAGGAACGTGGACGAAATAACTTCCCCAACTATACATCACAGCTTCAGGCCGCCTTTGTCCGGTCTCAAATCACAAAAATATTGAAATAGCTCGCTATTCCTTCAACTTTTGTGATCTGGGATCGAACAAATTCGACCCAAATCTGTGCGCCTACTTGAGGAAGTTAATTCGTCCACGTTCCTAATACAGATATAAAGCCTGAGCAGATAAATTGTAATGGTTGTAAATCTGATGGCATTAAATTTTCCTTTGCGGAAAACATGTGCGAAATTAGAAGATGCAATATAGAAAAATCCAATGTTCATTGTGCAATATGCAGTAAATATAAATGCGACAAATTAGAGAATTTCATCAAGTTAGCCTCACCAGTAGGGGAGGCGCTTGAGGCATTCGCTTGATATAAATCAGCATGAAACCCACTAAACCCCAAAAGGAGGAAATAATATGCCAACGCTTCCACTTGAAGAAATGACGGTAAAGGAGAAGCTACAAGTTATGGAAGAGCTTTGGAGCGATCTTTGTTGTAATCAAAACCAGATTCCGGTTCCTCAATGGCACAAAGATCTATTGGACAGACGAGAAAAGCTAGTCAAAGAAGGCAAGGCAACATTCGTGGACTGGGAGACCTCAAAAAAACGGATAGCTATTAGAATCTCATGAAAATTCATATCGTTGATCAAGCGGAAGACGATCTTGTTGAAGGGCACAATTTCTATGAGGATCAAGCACCTGGACTTGGGGTATATTTTCTGGATTGCATTTACTCGGACGTTGACTCGCTTGTGTTGTATGCTGGCATACATCGGATCGTCCACAAGAATTATCGGCGGATGTTGTCGGAAAGATTTCCTTTTGCAATTTATTATACCGTTTCAGGAGATGAGATAAAGATTCACGCGATTATTGACTGTCGCCGAGACCCCGCATGGATTCGTGACCGTCTGAACATGTAGCGAACAACCCAGTGCACCTGATGCCAAAAGCCTGGGCATTTAAGAAATTGTGTGTTTTTGCCAAGTTTTTTAATTTTTTGATAATAAGGAACGGGGACGAAATAATTTCCCCAACTATGCATCACAGCTTCAGGCCACCTTTGCCCGATCTCAAATCACAAAAATATCAAAATAGCCTGCTATTCTATCAACTTTTGTGATTTGAGATCGAACAAATTTGACCCAAATCTATGCGTCTACTTGGGGAAGTTATTTCGTCCCCGTTCCTAAGTAAAGTAATGATTTCTGAAGACAGCAGTAAAAAATCGGCTGATAAACACATGTCTGACAAAAAATCTGACAGCTTAATTAAACATGAGATTTTAAAACATTCATTAAACAGTGAACTCTCGTGCGCATCTGCATTTTTGATAGCAAAGGAGCTCAATGTCTCACCGGACAAGGTTGGAATGATCGCAGACTCAATTAATTACAGGTTGGTAAAATGCCTGATGGGATTGTTTGGGTATAAACCTGATAAAAAAATTGTAAAGTCTGTAAAGAATGAGAACCAAAATCTTAAAAATACAATTACCGACAATCTTGTTGAAGGAAAGCTGGAGTGCAAAATTGCATGGGATATCGCATCCCGCTTTAAAGTAAATAAGATGACAGTCAGCGGTATATGCGAAGACATGGATATTAAAATTAATAAGTGCCAACTGGGAGCATTCTAATTGTATTGTTCTAAAGATAAAATAAATTTCTATGAAAAGTCAGCTTGCCTGATTTTGGCAATAATGGCTGTATTATTTATTTTTTCAGTTTGTTATTTTGGATGTGATAAGGAATGGGGTTCTAATAATGTATTTAAGGGCATTCTTAAAGCCGGTGAAATTACTGTCTGTACCCGTAATAACGCCCACTGTTACTACCTGTACAGGGAACAGGCTATGGGTTTTGAGTATGACCTTGCAAAGGCTTTTGCTGATTATCTCGGAGTTAATTTAAAGGTCAGAATTGCTGAAAAATGGGAAGGTATGATTCCTGCCCTAACAGAGGGAACATGTTCATTTATTGCTGCCAGCATGACAATTATGCTGCAAAGGAAAAAGTGGGTCTCCTTCTCAAACAGATATATGCCGATCCAACAATACGTAATCGTACATAGGAACAACAGATCAATTAGAGGCCCGGAGGATCTCGCTGGAAAAACCGTCCATATTAGAGCAGGCACTTCCTACGAGGAAAGGCTCAAATCGCTAAAAAATAAAGGAATTGATCTTGAAATTAAGCTGCATGATGATTTGCCTACAGAAGAACTCATACACCAGGTCGCTGAAGGAAAGATAGAAGTCACAATAGCTGATAGCAATATCGCCTTACTTAATCAGAGGTACTATCCAAAGGCTGTATTGGCATGTCCGATAAGTGAACAGGAATTTCTTGGGTGGGCTGTAAGTCGAAATGCACAAAATCTTCTCTATCAAATAAATTGCTTTTTCAAAACCATAAAAGAAAATGGTAAATTTAATGAAATATACAACAAGTATTATGCAAATATTGATGATTTTGATTATGTTGATTTAAGAGCATATCACAGGAGGATTAAAAGCAGGCTTCCCAAATATAAAGAAATTATCATGCAAGCGGCAGATTACCATGGTTTCGACTGGAGATTAATTGCAGCGCAGATATACCAGGAGTCTCATTTTAACCCAAATGCACTAAGTTATGCAGGAGCAAAAGGCCTTATGCAGCTTACCCGTTCCACCGCTCAAAGCCTCGGGGTAAAAAATATTTTAGACCCGGAACAAAATATTAATGCCGGGGTTCAGCATTTGAAGGATCTTTATAATCATTTTGAAAAAGCCGAAGGTTCAAACAGGTTATTTATAACATTAGCTGCTTACAATGTTGGCCAGGGACATATTTTTGATGCTCAGAATATTGCGCGTGAAATGAATCTTGACCCGTATAAATGGTCTTCACTATCAATAACGCTGCCGCTTCTAACTTATCGAACACATTATAAAAAAGCTGTGTATGGATATTGCAGAGGGACAGAGCCAATAGAATATATAAACAAAATTATGATATATTATGATATTTTGAAGCGTCAGGGAATAAAATATGAAACATATGCCGAAACGTAATATTTTAGTTTCAAGCCGTGAACGGTTACAAAATCAGGTTTGCCTGACAAATGGATTAGATAGTTTTTCTCTCCCTATGGTGGTGTTAGGCCCATGTCCCGGGAAGACCCTTACATCATCACCCAGCTCAAACAGTCTGTTTTTTATGCTTGATATCAGTGTGTTAAAATCTCCTCCAGGCAAGTCACTACGTCCAATCGAATCAGCAAAAAGCGTATCTCCAACAAAAACTTTGTCATCAGTATAAAGCGAAATCCCTCCGGGTGAATGCCCTGGAGTATGTATAACTTTTAATCTGATTTCGCCAAAGCTTATGATATCGTTATCTTCCAGCGTTCTATCAGGCGGTGGCGAGTTCTCCGCTGAAAATCCGAATAAAGTTGCATCAGACGAAAGCCGGCTCAGCATCGGCGCATCAAGAAAATGAATAAGAATATCGGCGCCTGTTGCTTCTTTCATTTTTTTGTTGCCGCCGACGTGGTCAAAATGGCCATGCGTATTTATTATATATTTTAGTTTTAGCTTTGAGTCTGCAAGGGATAAAAGGATTCTTTCTGTCTCATCTCCGGGATCTATTACTGCGGCTTGTCTGGTTTTTTCACACCCCAATATTATGCAGTTTGCCATAAGCATCCCAACAGCCAGTTCTTTAATAATCAAAATGTCTCCTTGTTGTTACCTTGATAGTATAGGAATTTCCGTTTTATGCATAGTGAATTCGGTACGATAGGATAGATGAGTAAAGAGTGCCTAAAGTGAGCTAAAGTGCCTAAAATGCCTAAAGTTATGGTACGCCTTCGGCGTGCTATATATCTTTAGTGCTTGATTATAACTTCAGCCGGAAACAAAGTGAGCAAAGTTGTATGAAAAAATTAAAATCGGCAGCGCCAAAGGCGCATTCCTCAACTTTAGGCACTTTAGGGCACTTTAACATACTTTAGGCACTTATTTTTTTTTCTTCCAGTGCAATGCGTATGCTGTCAAGAATTCCATTTATAAAAGCGCCTGATTCTTTTGTGCCGAATTTTTTTCCTATATCAATAGCCTCATTAATAGATACTTTTGATGGAATATCTTTACGGAAAAGCATCTCGTACACAGCAAGTCTCATAATATTTCTGTCAACAATGGACATACGGCTGATCTTCCAATTACTGGAAAACCGCTCAATTGCCGAGTCAATTTCAGGCATAGCCTCAATAACACCGTTTATCAGTTCAAGAAAGAAGGGCAAATTTCTTTTTGAAGTCACAAAATTTTCACAAAAGAGTTTAACCGCTTCTTTTGAGTCATTCTGACCCATATCCATATAAAAGAGAGCCTGCATGGCAAGTTCCCGCGCCTTGCGTCGGTTTCTCATGCTTATACGTTATCAACCGCCTCAATCAGGTTAGCCATTTCTATGGCGCTTAATGCCGCACTCCATCCTTTGTTGCCGGATTTCATACCAGAGCGTTCTATGGCCTGTTCGATTGTGTCAGTAGTTATAATTCCAAATATTACAGGGACTCCATATTCCAGGCCGACCATTGCAACGCCTTTACTTACTTCAGCGCTTACATAATCAAAATGCGGTGTCGCTCCGCGAATCACAGCGCCAAGACATATAACTGCACTATAGCGACCTCTTTCTGTTACCTTTTTCGCAATCAGCGGTATCTCAAAGGCGCCCGGCACTTTTATGATTTCAATATCTTTTGTATCAGCGCCGGAACGTAACAATGCATCAACTGCACCTTCTGTGAGCTTGCTGGTAACAAAATCATTAAAACGACTAACAACTATGGCAAATTTTTTTCCCTTGGCAAGAAGTTTTCCTTCAATAACTTTCGGCATTTATGTTCCTCCCGCTTAAAAAATTGCTCAATTTAGTTATGAAACAAACCAGATATGCGTGAGTTTTTCATGGTTTGAATGTATTATACCTGAAGCGAATATATTTCAAAGCGCTAACGTATTACAAAAATTGCTCAATTTAGACTATTGCATCAATATTAAGCAAATGCCCCATCTTAAGTCTTTTACACTCAAGATAACCTTTGTTGTATTCATTAGGCTTTATTTCAATCGGTACCTGTTCAACAATACTCAGACCATATCCATCAAGTCCAACCATTTTCTTGGGATTGTTTGTAAGCAGCCTCATCTTCCTGACCCCAAGATCAACCAGAATCTGAGCGCCAATACCGTAATTTCTCAGATCAGGCTTGAATCCGAGCTTTTCATTCGCCTCAACTGTATCAAGGCCCTGATCCTGAAGTGCGTAAGCTTTCAACTTGTTCACAAGACCAATCCCCCGGCCCTCCTGCCTGATATAAAGAAGCACACCTGTGCCCTCTTCTTCTATCTTTTCCATTGCTTTATGAAGCTGGTCTCCGCAGTCGCATCTAAGTGAACCAAATATGTCCCCGGTCAGGCATTCCGAGTGCACTCTGACAAGCACCGGTTTTTCCGGATCGATTTCTCCCTTAATCAGGGCAATATGAAGCAAATCATCAATATCATTTTCATATACAATGGCCTTGAACTTACCTGCGTATAAAGTAGGTATAACTGTTTCTGCACCCCTATGCACAAAAGATTCTTTGCTCATACGGTATTCTATAAGATCTGCAATAGTACATATCCCGATACCATGTTTTTTACTGAATTCCTCAAGAGACGGCATTCTGGCCATAGTACCATCATCGTTCATTATTTCGCAAATAACACCGGCTGGCTTTAAACCTGCAATTGAAGCCAGATCAACAGACCCTTCTGTTTGACCCGACCTAACCATAACACCCCCTTCTTTTGCTCTTAATGGAAATACATGTCCCGGCCTGACAAGATCGCTAGGTTTAGCACCATCTGCGACTGCTGTAAGAATTGTGGTAGCACGGTCTGCCGCAGAAATTCCTGTTGTTACACCGCGGCTCGCCTCTATTGATACAGTAAAACCTGTTTTAAATTGAGATGTATTATTATCAACCATAAGCGGAAGATCAAGGGCATCGAGCGCTTCACCTTTCATAGAGAGACATATCAGCCCTCGTCCATATTTTGCCATGAAATTAATGGCTTCAGGAGTAACTGCTTCAGCAGCCATCGTCAGATCACCTTCATTTTCACGGTCTTCGTCATCAACGAGAATAACCATTTGACCGGCCTTTATCTCCTGAATAGCTTTTTCAATACTAATAATCGGCATTTTTCTAATTTCTCCTGTTGTAACACTTTAGCGCTTTTAAATATTATTTTTTTGACAGGATTAACAGGATATTCAGGATTTAAGTTATCGAAACTTTTCCTGTTAATCCAAATCTAAATCCTTATACCTTGATACACACCTTCTTCATGTTGCGATTATATTTTATGATTTACTGGATAGCTACAATGAAAGTTAACTTTGTTTGTGTACTTAAATAAAATCTTGTCTATCCTGTTATCCTGTCAGACTCTTTTTCAAAAGGCTAAATTGTTACCTCTTGTTTATTTCATGACAGATCCTAAAGAAAACCGGATTTCGCCAGAAATTGCTTATCAATAGACGATTTTCCAGTTTTTTGCTTTTTATCATCATTTTTTACAAATCGCTCAACATATTTTCCTATCATATCTGTTTCAATGTTAACAAGATCTCCAATCTTCTTGATGCCTACGTTAGTCAGCTTTGCAGTATGAGGAATTATGCTCACCTCAAAACTTATCTTATCACAATTATTTATGGTAAGGCTGATACCATCTACTGCAACCGAGCCCTTTTTGATCATGTAACGAGATAAGGATTCAGACACCTCAAACGTAAATATTATGGCATTCCCTAATGTCTTTATGCTTTTTACCGAGCCCGTTCCATCTATATGTCCTGAAACAAGGTGGCCGTCTATACGATCGGAAAAACGGAGTGCGCGCTCAAGATTAACCCGACCTCCGATTTTTGCTCTGCCGAATGTTGTCTTGGAAAGGGTTTCAGGTGACACATCAACCTCAAAACTTTTCCCCTCAATCACAACAGCCGTCAGGCAGGCACCGCTAACTGCAATGCTGTCTCCTGTTTTAGTTTGGTCAAGGGGGTAATCAGCTTCAATTGTAAAACGCTTACCCTGTCCTGAAGGACGAATCTTTGTAATAGTGCCGAGTCCTTCTATTATTCCTGTAAACATATATGTATCCGTTGGCTGGGCATGATTATATAAATTTGGCCACTATCTTATGTTAAATTCAATTAATGCTTACAAAATTGAAATTGAAAATTGACTATTGAAAATTGGTGGTACGCCTTCGGCGTGTTAATATAAATTTAAACAATTACAAGATGTTAAGTCGTTTGGAAAACTTTTATAATTTTATAAAAAATAGAGCAAAGCGATTCAACAAATCGTCAATTTTCAATCGTCAATTTTCAATTTTTAATATATCCTTCGATCATTACATCATCACCAAAACGGTGAACATTTATATTTTTGACTGGAATGCAATTTTTCATTAAATCAGGTCCTGGCCCCATGCACATGGGGATACCATCATCTCCTCCAAGAATTTTTGGAGCATAAAAAAATATTGCCTTATCAACTATTCCCGCCGAAAGCGCAGATGCATTAACCCGGCTTCCACCTTCAATCAGCAGACTTGTTATCCCCAGAGTCCCAAGTTGTACCATAAGTGAAGCAAGATCTATAAGGCCGTCCCTTACCGGAGCTTCAATAATTTTAGCGCCTTTTTTTTCTATTCTGTTTTTTTTATCTTCCGAAACGGAACTACAAGTTATTATAATTGTATCGGAATCAGAATCAAGCTGCAATACCCTGGCCTCCTCAGATATAGAAAGGTTGGTATCAAGTATTATTCTGGCAGGGTCCAAACCATTTATATCGTCCAAACGGGTGGTCAAGCTGGGATTGTCAATTTTAACGGTATTAACACCGACCATAATTGCATCTGCAGCATGACGAAGCTTATGGACAAATCTTCTTGATTCTTCACCTGAAACCCATCTGGCATCACCTGTTCTGGTTGCAATACGTCCATCCAAAGTAGCCGCACATTTTAAAGTTACAAACGGAGAACCGGTTTCGACAAATTTTATAAAAGCCTCATTTAGTTTTTTTGCTTCATCCTCACAAATTCCAAGAGTAACATCTATGCCTTTATTTTTTAAATAATCTATACCGCCTCCCTTAACATTGGGATTTGGGTCTTTCATTGCAATGACTACTCTCTTTATGCCGGCCTCTGAAATTTTTAAAGTGCATGGTAGTGTACGGCCAGTATGATTGCATGGCTCAAGTGTAACATAAAGAGTCCCGCCTGATGCTAAGCTCTTTGCATCATTAATGGCATTGATTTCCGCATGAGCTTTGCCGACAGCTTTATGGTATCCCTTACCGGCAATTTTGCCGTCTTTAATAATAACCGCTCCGACCATGGGGTTCGGCGATGTAAAGCCCAATCCCTTCCTGGCAAGCTCAAGTGCCATTTTCATGAAATACTTATCGTCCATATTACTTATACTTTGCACAGCTATAAACTACGCTTTTTGAAACGGTCAGGATTATAAGGGCTCGGTCAAAAGGAAAAAACATAATAAAAAGCAGAAGTTAAGACCTTCCGAGGTATAGTTTATATTCTGATAAACCTACTGTTTGCTTAGAAGGTTCTTCAGCTCAGAAACAAAATCATTTACATCTTTGAATTCTCTGTAAACCGATGCAAACCTGACATATGCGACATCATCTATCTCATGTAGCTTTGCCATAACCCTTTCGCCGATAGTTGATGAAGAGATTTCTTTTTCACCGGTTTCTCTAAGATCTTGCTCCAGATCTTCAATAAACTCCTCAATGACATTAATGCTGATGTTGCGTTTTTCGCAGGCTCTCTTCATGCCCGCACCTACATTCTCCCTGTTGAAAACCTCTCGGCGTCCATCCTTCTTGATAATCATAATAGGAATTTCTTCAATATGTTCGTAGGTAGTAAAACGCCTGCTGCATTCAATACACTCTCGGCGTCTTCGTATTACATTACCGTCCCTGCTTAATCTTGAATCTATAACCTTGTTGTTGATTTCTCCACAAAATGGACACTTCATGAATTTTCCCTGTATTTTATTAGTTCAACATTTGCTTCTTTAAACATCCCTATTGACATGGCATCCGGATATCCCGAATGATAATAGATTTTAGTTATGCCGGCATTTATTAGCATTTTAGCACATATTAAACATGGCTGATTAGTACAGAAAAGCGTTGCATCTTTTATAGAAACGCCATGTAATGCAGCCTGAATAATAGCATTTTGCTCTGCATGGATGCCACGACACAGCTCATGCCTTTCACCAGATGCTATGTTCAATTTTTCACGAAGACAGCCAATGTCAAGACAGTGCTTAAGCCCGGAAGGGGCTCCGTTATATCCGGTAGATAGTATTCTTTTATCCTTAACGAGCAAAGCACCAACCGCTCGTCTGCGACACGTTGAACGTTTTGCAACAAGGTGGGCAATATCCATAAAATAGGTTTCCCATGAAGGTCGCGTACGATTATCTGACATTTAATTATCTGAAATGTTATTATATTATTTATTTATCTGAAAGTCTATATACGCCATAAAGCATCATTCTGCAATCTGTTGCTAATTAATAATCGGAAAATTATTACAAAGCTTGCCGGCCTTTTGCCTGGCAGTATCAATTACCTTGTCATTATTATGATTTTTGAGAACATCAATAATGATTTCCGCAATAATTTCCATCTCAGGTTCTTTCATACCTCTTGTAGTTATAGCAGGTGTACCTAGTCTTATACCACTTGTTACAAAAGGACTTAACTTTTCAAAAGGTATGGAATTTTTGTTGACCGTAATGCCCGCTCGGCCCAATACTTCTTCAGCATCTTTTCCAGTGATGTTGAAATTTCTCAAATCAGCAAGCACCATGTGGTTATCCGTGCCGTCAGATATAAGCTTTACGCCGCTTTTCATTAAATTTTTTGCAAGAGCATTTGCATTTTTTTACTACATTAATCTGATATGTCCTGAAAGCTTCACTAAGGGCTTCCTTAAAGGCAACCGCTTTGGCCGCAATGATATGCATCATTGGTCCGCCCTGTATCCCAGGGAAAACCTGTTTGTTCAACTTAGTACCGTAGTCTGTTTTGGCTAATATTAACCCGCCTCTGGGTCCTCTGAGGGTTTTGTGGGTTGTGGAAGTTACAACATCAGCAAATAGAATAGGAGATGGATGAACACCCGCTGCTACCAATCCGGCTATATGAGCCATATCTACAACGAGATAAGCGCCGACTGATTCAGAAATTTCAGCAAATTTTTTAAAATCTATTATACGCGGATAGGCACTTGCACCGGCAATAATCATCTTTGGTCTATGTTTTTTCGCCAGTAAAGCTACTTCTTCATAGTCGATTCTTCCTGTATCTTCTTTTACTCCATAGTGAACAAAATTATAAAGTCTGCCTGAAAAACTTACAGGACTTCCGTGAGTAAGGTGCCCGCCATGAGAGAGAGCCATGCCAAGAACGGTATCACCTGGATTTAAAAGTGCAAAATATACCGCCATATTGGCCTGGGACCCTGAATGAGGCTGTACATTGGCATACGCTGCATTGAAAAGTTTTTTAGCTCTTTTGACGGCCAGTCTTTCGGCAACATCAACGTATTCACAACCTCCATAATAGCGCTTATCGGGATATCCTTCAGCATATTTATTCGTTAGCACACTGCCCTGAACAGCCATAACCGCCCGGCTTGCAATATTCTCTGAAGCTATAAGTTCCAAGGTGTTGCTTTGCCTGTCAATCTCCTTTGCAATTGCATCGGCAATATCAGGATCTATATTTGAAATATCTTTTAAATCCAATTATCATCCCTTTTTCTATAAGACTTTCAGATAATTAATTTCACAAGGCCAGAGGGAGGAAGGCGTATTAGTTATACGTCGACGACTGATAACACAGTGAAATTATTTATCTGAAAGTCTATATCTGGTCAAACTTGTCTATTCTGTGTAGATGTCGCCCGCCTTCAAAGGGTGTTTCAAGCCATGCTTCAAGCATTGCTATAGCAAGAGATTCCCCTGTAACGCGCCCTCCTATAACCAATATATTGGAATTGTTGTGACGTCTGCTCATAATAGCTGAAAAAAGATCGTTACAAAGAGCGGCTCTTACATGCGGGAATCTGTTGGCAACCATTGACATTCCTAACCCTGTCCCACAGAGAAGTATCCCGCGCTCAAATTTTCCCTTTGAAACCGCTGAGGCAACCTTGATTCCAAAATCCGGATAATCTACTGAATCCTTACTATCAGTGCCGACATCTTCAACGTCAATGCCGTTTTCAATGATATAAGCCTTGATCTTTTCCTTCAAATGATAAGCAGCATGATCACTGCCTATAATAACAGGTGTTTTATTTTTATACATTTTTTAATACCTTTAGATAGGCTGAAGGTAGAAGGCTGAAGTCCCCCTTCCACCTTCTACCTTCAGCCTTCTACCTATTCACCTGTTTTTTTGATAAATAGATGGGTGTGAAACTTGAGTATGGAACAATAAATTTAATTGGGAATACAAAGTTTTGGACCGCTAATCATTATGGTATTTTCTAAAAACAAGTGACGCATTTGTC
>Ga0255392_10036_pt1 | contig 12253 bp, 6 predicted proteins | sample ANMaggSeSYBR01D5_FD_182114 | JGI IMG/M metagenome (GOLD analysis project Ga0255392, IMG submission 182114) | Sediment cell enrichment communities from methane seep in Santa Monica Basin, California, United Staets - ANME aggregate JGI... | ecosystem: Environmental > Aquatic > Marine > Cold seeps >... | reverse complement strand
AAACCACCCGGACCAGTACATGGTCCAGCTGTAGAACTACCAGCTTCTATTGTTATAATATCATTTGTACCATTAGTAATATCACCACCTTGAAGTGAAGTACCTAAATTACCATAAAATAAATAATTACCATCTTGTGCTGCTATTGGTGATCCAGATACTGTTATTAAAAGAATTTTAGTTTGAATTGTTGTTCCACCACCATATTGGTCATTGTCATTATCATTACATGTAAATGTGCATCTTTGAAAAACCGATATCGCTGAGCTTCTATCAAAGTTAACCTCTACAGTCTCGGTTACTGCATCCCCAGCATCTTGATACTGTACCGTTATATCATAATCACCAGGATCTAAACCAGGCACTATAGTTAAAGCGCTATCTACAGTAGGTGGATTAGCATCTGTTGTTGTTAAAGTAAAGTACTGTGCTATTTCACTTGCGGTATTAATAGACACAGCAGCTCCACTTCCAAAAGATTTTAGAATATTAGTTATTGAAGCTGTTAAATCACCAGCGGTTAAATCAGAATTATCTGCTCCATTTACACCAGCAAAAGTAAACAACTGAGAAGTATCATCTCTGTCTGTATTTACGACTAAACTAGCTGGAGTTGTAGTAAAACTAGGATCAACGTTTCTAGGTCCTTCGGCTGTAAATTGAAAGTTTAAAGAAGCTGTACCGCTTACGTTAGTTACTATTACAAAGCTAAAATTAAATAATCTAAAATTGCTAGCAGCGTTAAAATAAACGTTATCATAGTAATCTTGAGTTGTACTAATATTAAATTTGCCAGGTGAAATAGCGTTGCTAGTTGGTAATCCAAATGCATTACCTATTGCGCCAAAAAGTTCAAAATAATTTGTTCTTATATTACCTGATTGATCTGTCACGTTTAAAAGTTGAATACTAGTTATGTCTGCAACATCTATAGCTACTCCAAAGTCATCAATTGGACCAAATTCTGTTGTTACAAATTGAGGTGTCGCAGGTAGCGTTGGTTCACCAAGTCCTTCGTTCCATGAACTAAAGTTTTCTCCATCAACACCAGCTGCTCCTTCTGTAGAATTAACTATTAAACTATTTAAATCACTAATCAACCCACTACTTGTAGCTTCCCAATATATGTCTAAATTAGAAACAACTGGCGAAGTTTCATATACGCTTAAAAATTGTATACCTGGTAAAAATGGCTCTCCTTGATTATTAGCTGGATAACCAGGTGCAAACTGAAGTAATTGATTTTCTTCTAATGTAACTTCTTCGTTAAACCAAATTGTGTCTACAGCTGGAACATTTGTTATATAAATTCCATCTGGTATTTGCGAAGAACTTACAACCATATTAACTACAAAAACTCCATTTATATTATTTAAAACAATCGAAGAAAGCGCTGGATAAGTACCAGCAGTAACAACTCTACCACTAGCAACATCGTAGTTTGTGTCTGCAGCTTCTCCTATTTTCTTTTGAGTACTAATTCTTGCTATAGAAGGATTAGATTCAAATAAATAAAATTGAGGAAAATAATTAGGTCTTGGTGGATCTATTGGATTAAAATCAAATAAATCACGAAGAACTGATATAGTTGAAACAGTGTCTGCTTTTATTTCAGGGTAATATTGCGTATTAGCTTCTCCAACATCACTAAAAGAAGGAAGGTCTTCAAGACTAGGTGAGTTTAAATTTAAAACATTGTTTGTGTTTTCTACTCTACCAAATAATTGAACAGAACTTCTATATTGTTTTTGATCAGGACCAACTTCTGTTAAATCTCTAGGAACCTTATTTATATTATCATTTATTAAAACCGTATGCGCTGTGTTATTTTCTTCTAATACTAAATCTTCAGGATAAGCAGACATAATACCTGGTAAATAAACATTATAATATTCTTGCTCTGTTTGTTTAACTACAATTTTATAAGAATACCAACCTAAAGGATTATAACTAGTAGAGGTAGCATCCCCATTATATAAACCAGGCTCTAAAGTTGATCTATTAAAAACATTTGGACCAATGGTATTATTAAATAATACTTTTAAGGAATCACCTCTCCACAAACCAGGTTCTTGACCAGGATTTAAATAGTCGTTATATACTGTATCACCAATAAAAGCTTGGCCACCTATAGAACTTATTGTGTCATTTTGAGATAAAACCACAGATGATTGTCTTCCAAATCTATCAGATAAAACAACACCAACTTGGTAGTTTCTATTTTGTTTTAACGTTGAATTAGGGTATTCTACAACACTGGTAGTTGTTGTATCTTCACCAACAGGTTTAAAAGTTAATAAATCTCCATTAGTAAAAGTACCTCCAATAGATATTCTTATATCTGTGTTAGGTATTGGTAAACCGCTAACTACAAAAAGCAAATTACCAGAGCTATCAAAAACTTCGCTACCTACTAATATTTGACTAGCACCATCTGAAGGTGTCCATGCTGTAATAGTTAAAGATCCTCCATTTGCCACAGTTTGATTTCCGTCAACAGTAGCTGTACCTGTTAATAGATTAAATTCAGATTTTTCACTTACACCAACGTTATAATCTATAGACGCAGGTGGAGTATGTTTATTTTGAAAATTACCATATATTACTCTATTGCCACTAATTTCTTGAGCAAAAGCTCTTACTGGTATTTTATCTGAGACTCTAGTGCTTTCAGCTGTTGTTAATACTTTAAAAGGTTTTTTAGATAAATAATCATAAGTAAAGATAGAGGTAGAACCAGATTTAGATTCTATTTCACTAATCGAAACAGTATCTATAATTCTAATAGCAATACCATCAGATTCTTTTATAAGTATTTCCATTTCTTTGATTTTTAACTCATCTCTTAATGTGTCACCACTGTAAGGTAAATTAAAAATTAACTTTATAGCATCTACTTTGTTTTCAACAAACTGAACAACAGTACTTCTATAAGCGTCTGATTGATCGTCTTGACTTATTCTAGGTATATCTTGCTTTATATACATAAAATAACCATCTTGCTTAGGGATAAAAGCTATTTGAGTAAAAGGAGCCATTAAAGAATACTCATTGTCTTCGTATCTATATCTATAACTAAATCTAACAAATAAGTTCTCTAAATAAGATGGATCACCTGCAAAGTTTTTATCATAATAAGGGTTAGGTTGAAATATTAATTTAGTACCATCAGCTAAAGCTGGAGTAACATTGGGAGTTGTTGATATTGTCTGCAGAGCTGCGTCAGCTATACCTACTACTGATCCTGTATCTATTATATCACCAGTAGCATCTTCATAATACACTTTATCATTAGTAGAAGGCCAAACACCTTGAGCATTGTCAATATTAGGATTACCTCCACCATCAAAAGTTCCGTTACATAAAACGCTTCCACCATTAGGTAAAAATAAACTAGTAACATCTTTCATTGTAGTTTCGTAATCACCAGGTGATAATACGCTTTCTTGAAAAAGATTTATAGGTTGCCATGGATTATATTTAGCTACAGATATTTGATCTTCTGTAGTGTAATATGTTAATCCTTCAGCTTCAGCTCTATCTACGTTTATAACTCTAGGTTGATTTCTATTATCAGTCCAATAAAGTAAACCTTCTAAAAGATTAACACCATAAATAGGATTTGTTGTAGAAAAGTTTAAAAAAGCGCCTTCAACTAGCTTTATTGGATTAGTACCAATTACAACTGGATCTTGTGTATTATATCTTACTATACAAGATTTGTTACTTAAGCTATATTTTAATTGATCTGGATTTGGATCAGCATACTGAGTAAGAAATAAATATATATTACTTGTAGATTCATCAGTTAAATAACCTATACATCTTACATCTGTTCCAATTATACCAATATCACTCTGAAAGTTAAACACCTCTTCATTACCTAAAACATTTTCTAATTCTCCAACATCTGGTCCTTCTGACTTGCTAACTTGTATATTTTTAGCATCTCTATACTCTCCGTTAGGAACTAAACGAGCATCTAGGTCTTTATTAAGTTTACCTTTAACAAAGGTGTTAACAATTTTTGCCATTAAATTCTAGTGTTTTATCCATTTAGATTTACCACGCATAACTTGCGTAATTTCCTCTAATTTTATATTTGATAATCTTATCTTAGCGTTACGCAAAGCAGCGTATCTATCTTTTTTATATCTTTGCACTACACCTTCTGGTTGACCAGCTCTTACTGAGACTATATTATATAACATGCTTTTGTACATAGCGTCTTCAGCTAATTTAGGTACTTTAGTATCTAAATCATAAGCTAAACCATCAGATATGTATTCTATTACAACTAACCTATCTACTAAATTGCTAGAAAAAGTAAAATGACCAGTTCTTTCGTTAATACCAAAAAAACCGTTAGAGTTAGAATATTGAGGATCTATACCGTATAATCTACCCCAGTTCCAAGGTCCATTTAAACTCCATAAATCTGAATTAGCATAACCAAACCAATCAAAGTCAGCATACCAAGTTCCGTTTATTAATTTTTGATTAGCATTTCTCCATCTTTCTTCAGTAAGAGAAGTTCCTTCTATATCTTGACCAAAAGTATCTTGTGTTGGCACACCATCATCACCTTGTACTAAATTATAATATGGGTTTGTAGTAATATTATTGTTAGGATATAAAGGATGTTTTACTCCTAAAGCATCTATCCAAGAAACATTAACATAATTAACGTAGTCTTGAGGTATTACTAAAGATAAACTAGCTGGAACTGTTAGTTCTTGAGATTTAATACTTTTTAAAGTATCATAACTAAATTCTTGTAGACTTCTTTTTGCAAAGAAAACAACATCAGATTTTTTACATGTTTGTATTATTTTTCCATCACCAACATAACCAACCATAAAATTATTTACAATATCGTTTAGCTTAACATATTGATAACCTCCATAATTATCTTCTACCGTATCACCAAAAGCTTTTTCAGCTTCAGTAGCACCGTATATTCCTCCGTCTAATTTTTTTAATTGTATAACTATAAATGTTCCAACAGGTGGCGCAACTCCAAATTTTAAAACATTATTTTCTACATCAAAAACACCTGCTCCATTTGTTTCAACATAAGTACCTGGTAAACCAGTGGCGCTAGAATAAACTTTAAAATTATTTAATGCGTAAGTGTTTACAGTAGGGTCTGAAGTAAAATAAACTAAATCTTGGTTAAAAGTAGCTGGATAATCAGTACCACCAGTCGATTGAAAACCTTGAGCCCCTTGATAATACTGCGCGTTTGTTTCTGTTATATGTGCCATTATGCTTTTTCGTTTTGTTGTACTTTAGCAGCTTCTTGCGTGGCTGCTTGGATTATTTCTGGATCTCTTATTATTACGCCAGCATATTTTAATATACCAGTAATCAAGTTTGTTTGTTCTGATGAATCTATTTCGAACATAACAGAATTGTTAAAGTCATATAAGTATTGCCCTAAAGTTCCTGTAGTAAAAGCCCACGATGGGTTTCTTGGATTTACAACACAGTTAACCTTTACAGAGTCTGGTTGTGGTGATATTTTTAAAGCTACTATATAAAAACTCGCAGATAGTACGTTAGTTATATAACACAAAGGATATTGTGTTGTAGGAGAAGTTAATTTAGAGTTCGTTATTTCTGTAAACTCTTTTTTACTAGCAAACTCAGTTACTGAATTTAAAGTTGGATTTCCATCGTAAGTAGATATAATCTCACCTGTTCTATATAAAGATCTAGAAGGGTTATTATATGTCCATATATCATCAACAGCGCTATAAACAAAGTCAACATCTTGTTCAAAATAAGATATTTTAAAAGCGTTGTCTTTAAACATATTAAAAAACTCAGTATCATTTTGTATGTTTTGCTGATTAGCTCTATTTAATTGATTTCCATCTGGAAAATAAGAATTAAATATTTCTTTTTGAACTTGAGTAGCTAAACTATTAAATTCAGCAGGTGGTATATAACCTCTCTGCTCTTTATTTAAAATGTACAATACTGTTGTATATACTGTATTTATATCTACCATTATATTTTTTTTATTATAATATAGAGGTGACTAATGTCACCCCTTATATTATTATCACTTGTTAATTTAGTTTTTTATCTATAGATTTATAGATTTCTACACCTTCATCGGTTTTTAAGAAACTAGCAAACGCACTATATGGATTTTCATCAAACGGTACATTCATTAATTTTCTATCATTTGATCCCCAGAAGAAAGTTCTTTGATCTTGAGATATTTTTATTATGCCAGCTTCCCTAGCTCTAATAGCTAAGTTTCTTAACATTACATTGTCATCACCAGCTAAATCCATAAATAATCTAGGATTTCTTCTAGCAAAAAGTAATAGATCTCTTTTTATTTCTTTAGAACTCATAGTTGTAACTTTTGATCCTAATTCAACTCTCATTATAGCTTCAGCCTCATCTATTTCTATATTTCTAGCAGCGTTTAACGCGTCTATTTCCCATTCAATGTTCTCTAATTCATTAGAAGCAACAGCAATAGGTTTAAATTCATAATACATTTTATCTTTTAAAGGGTGATATAAACTTAATAATTTTTGTAAAGCAATATCAGAAGATGGAACGTTTAATGTCCCGTCTTTAAAGACAATATGTCCTAATGTAGCTTCTCCTGTTTGCTCATCTGCAAATGGAGAACTCATGTTTGTTGCATACCTTAATTCTCTTTGTTTTTGTTTTTCTGAATCAAACCAAAGTAAAGCGTGTTTTCTAGTATGCTTACCTGGTATAGTTAGAGTTAAAGGTGATTTTTTACCTTTTAAATAATAAACTCTATTTTTTATTTCCCACTCAGGTTTTTTTGTTTGTGGTCTTTCGTTTTTTGGTGCAGTTTTTACTGCTACTTCTTGAGGTGCAACCTCAACAACTTCTTCTGCTTTAGCTTTTTTAGCCATAATATAATATAATTAAATAGTTTATAAAAGTAATAATTACCCCCGTTGATATAACGAGGGTAAAAATTACATTAGTATTGAGTTATTACACTCCTTTGAATAATACAAAGTTGTTAGCAGCTTGAGTTACTAAACATCTTTCTGATAGGAAGTTAACCTCCATAGCATCAAGAGTTGAAGTAAATGCACCACCAGCAGAACCAGTAATCCAAGATTTCATTCTTCTGTCATCAGCTTGTGAAGCTCTATAACGAACATGTAAGAATGGTCTTCTGATATTAGTTCCTAAGATTTGATCGTAAACAGTTGATGTTCCAGCTGGTACTAATACACCTTCAATTGAATTGATACCTACGATAGCACCTCTTGTAGAAGCATCATTTAAGTATTTCCAATCAGTTTTGTAAAAGTCATAAGAACCTCTTCTGAAACCACTGAAACCTAAGTTTAAAGCCATTTCTTCTGAGTTTTCAAATAAACCGAAAGCTACACCACCGTTAAATCCTGCAGAAATACCCGCAAGCATATCATCAAAATCTAAAGCTGTTTGTCTTTGTAAGAAAAGCATGTTTTCTTCAATCGCACCTTGAGTATCTAAGTTTCTAAGAATTTCATCAAAATCAGAAATACCTGTTGCAGCAGTAAATCCTACTTCAACATTACCTCTATCTTCGATTGCAGCAAATAAACCTTGAGTACCTGGTAATTGTGATTGTTGATAAACACCTGCACCAGCATTGTCATTTAATTCACCTTCTACACATACCATCTCTAGGTAATCTTCAAATCTTAATCTTGTTTCAGACTCAGATTTTAAGTACCATAAGTATCCTGAAGCTCCATCTTCTGTAGCAACTTCTACCCAACCAATTTGTGCCATATCAGAACCAGATACTACGTACTGATCTCTAATAATAACTGGTGAGTTAGCATACTGAGTAAGTCTAGGCTCTACGCTATTTCTAACATTAGAGTTACCAGCACCACCAGCATCTATACTTGTTCCTTTAGTATAAGCAGAACCATATACAAACACTTTCAAGCCAGCAGCAGAAAATCCTTGAGTAGTCAAATCATTAGCTGAATCTTGGAAAGATGTTACTTCGATAGTACCACCAACACCTACAGTAGAAGCAGTAACGATACATTTAGCTTCTAATCCAGTTGCTGGATCTAAAACCACCACTGTATCATTGATACTCATTACGTTTTCTTGTATTGGTAATGGAGCAGCTGAAATTGCAATTGTTAAAGTTGTTGTTCCTGCACCAACAGCTGTAATACTTACGCCGTCATATGCAATATGTAATCTATTTTGTTCAGACCAGATTACTTGATCAGATGTCATTGGCATTTCTGCACCGACCATTCTTAAAAATCCAGATAACGTTCTGTTTCCATAACGCTCTACTTCTTGTTCGTAGACCTCTGGTAAATATTGTTGGATAAAATCATTAGCACCTCCGGTGTTAAATTGTAAATAGTTAGTATTTAGCAATTGTTGTTCCTGAGATGGTAAAATAGATCCAAATTGTGGACTTAATGTTCCCATAATTAATAATTGTTTTTAGTTAAATTTGTGTTTTTTTATTCTAAGTTTTGTAGAATCCGTGCCACTAATTGATTTCACTTTCATTCCACCAACAAAAACTTCACCCGTATTACCTTCTCTTGCTTTTACACTAGTAAGGTTTTTAGATTTGTTTAATACATCTTTAACAGCATCGGCTTTACCTTGCTCATAAAAATGTGTAGCTATTTTATCTACGTTTTCAGCAGCATACATTGCTTTGTGATAACCATTCGGATCTACTACATTACCATCTGCGTCTAGGAACTTCCCTATCAGATTGTTAATATTTGACTGGTTTTCTGCGACTACATCACGGTTTTGAATATTATACTTATACTTTTTACCACTAACATCAAAATCAAAACCTTTGAATTGATCGTTAAATAGCTCTTGAGTATTTTGTTTAAACTCCGCGTGTAGTTGTTCAGCTTGTTCTTGCTGTTTATTGTAACGATTAAAAAAATCCATAGCTTTTTGCTGATCTTGAGTAACACCTGGACGAGCTTTTATTTCGTCATAGTACTTGTCTTTTAGATCATCTAAATAAGTTCTAGCCTTAGCTACTTCTTCTTTAAAAGCTAATTTTTTCTTTCGTATATCTTTTTCCTCGTCTATATCTGTATCCCATGTAAAATCTTCTAATATTATTTCTACATCTTCACCATCTAAATGAGGTTTATTTTTTTTGTAATATTCTTTTAATAACGCTTTTTCATCTATTTTACTATAATCAGCGTTTAATCTAACGTAATCTTCTACAGTTCCTCCTGTGTCTTGCATGAAATCTACTAGTTTCTCTACGTTTTCAGGTAATTTTTTACCTAATACTTGCTCGTCTCTTTTAGCTTCTTTTACTTGAGACTTAACTTTTTTGATTTCTTGATCAGTTACTTCTTTGATTGGAGAAAACCCTTCAACAGTCTTGTTGGGCTCTTGTACAAGTTCTCCCACCTTTGCGCTATCTCCGGATGGTTTTTCCATAGGTACTTCCTTTGTTTCTCCGATTTGAATGGCATTGTCTTCTTTTTTAATTTCTACTTTTTTAACATTAGATTCTAATTCAATTAAAGGTTCTTTTATATTAACCTTTTTTGTTTCTTGTTTTTCGTTACCTAATTGTTTTGGTTTTTTTGGCTTTGTTTTTAATTTAAACTCACCTTCCTGTTTAACCTCTGCGGTTTGTGTTTGTTTTGACATAATATAATATAATTAAATAGTTACTACTAAATGGAAGTTTCTGTACCAGAAACTAATTGACTTTGCAGTTTAAAATCTATAGGATTACTATCATTTTTTCTTTGCGCAATCATTTTACTTTGCTGTGTACCCTCCATCTTTATTCTCTCGTCTTTACGATTTTCTCTTTGTTTTTCTCTTGTATTTACGCTTTGCTCTTCTAATTTAGCCAACTCCATAGCGTTTTGATGTTGTTGCATCATTTTTTGTTGATCTAACTGAGCTTGTAATTGCATGCGATCTTTTTCAAACTCACTTTTAGCTTTTTCGTATTCTACGTTAGCGCCAGATATAGCTTGTTGTTTTTGAACTTCAGCTAAAGCTGTTTTTTCAGCTGTAGAAGCTTGAGCTTCACCTTGCGCGGCTATATTAGCTTGTTGAGCTTGTTGATCTTGTTTTTCTTTTTGCTTACGTTTTACTTTAAGCATTTGATTAGCTAACTTAAGATTTTTTATTTGTCTTAAATCTATAGCGTCTTCAACATCAATATTGCCAGCTTGCAAAGCTATCTGTAGATTTGCTTCTAACTGTTGTCTTTCTTCTTCATCTGGTTCTAATTCTAAGAAAATTCCAAAATCATGTAAATTTAAATTAGATATTTCATTTAAAGTTTTAACATTAAATGTTGATATAGAATTTTGTAAAGAAGATCTTGTTAGTGGAAACTCTAAAGCATCTGCTACTTTTAAGCTAATATTTTCTGCTAGTTTAAGAGTTAAATATAAACTAGATTGTACAATATGTCTAGTAGCTACATTAGATGCGTTAGCGGCTAATTTCTGCAATCCTACTAATGTGTTACGATCAGGTAAACTACCATCTCTAGCTTCATTTAAACCAGTCACATCTCTTATCATTTGTAAGTAATATTGATATGTGCTAATTAAGCTTTGTATTTTACCTTGTCCTGTAGAAGAACTAAGTTCTTGTATAGGAACTTTACCAGGATTCATATCGCCTTCTTGCGTTAACGATCTACCAACAATACTACCAGTTTGGAAATACATATTTAATGCTTCTGCTGGATTATAGTTTGTTCCATTGCCTAAATCAACTTCTGCTATCCCGTCCATATCTAAATAAACACCATCAGGAACCATTCTTGATAAAACTTGTTGTAATTTTAAATGAGTCAATTGTATCATATCTGCAAAACCAGTACATTTGCTTACAATAGACTCTATTCTACCTTTATATATTCTAGGAGCACATATAGCGTAATTCATTCTTACTTTTGTAGTATCCGCAAAAGGTCTTGTCATGTTTTCCGCTAACTCCCATTTTAGCATTGTGTTTGTGCCTAAAACTTTAGCACCACTATATAAAACTTCTATAGATCTTGACACTCTTTCAAAGTTGTCATTTTCAGGTGGATTAAAAGTATCTGGTTTTTCAATAGCTTTTATTAAACCTTGATCAGTTTGTTTTATTTTAAATACTTGATTGCTATATGTTTTGTAATCAAAATATAAAACTTGAACAGTATTATTATCATAATCACCCCAACCTGTAACGTAAGATCTATTACCAGGCATTGATTGTATTCTCTTAAGTTCTTCTTCAGTTATGTTTGGGAACTCTTTTTTAAGCTCTGGTATTGTGATAGCTTTTAATTCACCTACATAATATATATCTTCAAAATTAGGATCTTCAGTATAAGAATAAACCATATAAGCAGGATCAACATAGTCAACAGTAACACCGTTAGATGTATTAAAATTTGTTTTAGCTGCTGCTATTCCACAAACAGTTAAATCCATGTTTAACCTACGTTTAGTTAGGTCAAATTTATTTTGAGCTAATATGCTAGATATAGCTTCTTCTTCTGCAATCTCTACGCTTTGTTTGTAAGATAATTGCATGTGTAGCTCTAATTCTTCTTTTGTTTCTGGAATTAAATCTTTACTAGGTGCTTGGTATAAATCAATACCTAAAGTTTGTTGCAAGTTTTCTAAATATTCTTTAGACAACATATCTTCATATATTTTTGAAGCATAACTAGTTCTTTTCTTTATAGCTTCAGGATCTTGAGCGTAAGCTTTTATATCATAAGTTTTAGAAGATATACCGTTTACTAATATATCTACAAACTTTGATAGTATTGGAACAGGTTTCCAGTCTAAATTTAAATAAGACAAATCACCGTTTATAGCTAATTCGTCTTTGTATTTTTGAATAGATTGCTCTCCTCTAGCATATGTTCTTAACATGTGGAAGTTATTCCAGTTAGTTAAGTATCTATTACCACTAGTCCTTCCTTGAGAAAACCATTCTTGCTCAATAGCTTGAGCTACTTGAGAACCGTATTCTAAGCTTGCTTTTTCCGCATCACTTACTACTTGACTTGGGAAAGGACTGTTAGTGTTAGTATATATATTCATTTAAGTTATTATTTTTGATGTATCACCTTTGTTATTATATCTTTTTATACCTAAATCAATAGATTTTAATTCTTTTTTAGCAAATGGTGTATATCTGTGTTTATTACAAGCCATTAAAGCTAGGCCAGAACTAATAGAAGCATCGTGAG
>Ga0255392_10032_pt1 | contig 12450 bp, 10 predicted proteins | sample ANMaggSeSYBR01D5_FD_182114 | JGI IMG/M metagenome (GOLD analysis project Ga0255392, IMG submission 182114) | Sediment cell enrichment communities from methane seep in Santa Monica Basin, California, United Staets - ANME aggregate JGI... | ecosystem: Environmental > Aquatic > Marine > Cold seeps >... | reverse complement strand
ATCCTATTTATATTACAGGAACTGCGCAGTACAAGTTAAGAAGGACGAGGTAATAGACATTGACTATGTAGATTTAGGAGGGTATGTATGGAAAGATCATGTCATAGATAGAGTTTATAAAAGATGTGAGCAAGTTGATTGTGATTACAAGAAGTTTATTGAAAACATAAGCGCTAACAATCCTGTCAGAACAGAGTCAATGCAGTCAACGATAGGATTTCTAATGCATGGTCACAAGAACTTATCGTATTGTCCTGCGGTAATACTTAATGATGAGGTTATCTCTGACAATCCAGAGGGAGGAACAGGTAAGGGAATCTTTATGAATGCTCTGAGTCACATGAAAAAGCTAGTGACTATCGATGGTAAGGCTTTCGATTTCTCTAAATCATTTGCTTATCAATTAGTATCAGCAGATACTCAGATACTTTGCTTTGATGATGTAAAGAAATACTTTGACTTTGAAAGATTGTTTAGTGTAGTGACTGAAGGATTAACTCTTGAGAAAAAGAATAAAGATGCTATAAAAATTCCATTCAGCAAGAGTCCTAAGATTTCCATCACGACAAATTATGCAATTAAAGGGGCGGGTAATTCATTTCAAAGAAGGAAGTGGGAGCTAGAGCTTCACCAGCATTACAACAAAAACTATACACCACAAGATGAGTTTGGCAGGTTGTTCTTTGGAGATTGGGATGATGATGAGTGGTGTGTGTTTGATAACTATATGATACAATGCATTCAACTTTACTTAAATAAAGGCTTAATACAGAGTGAGTTTGTTAATCTAAAAATTAGACAACTTTCTGCCGAGACGAGTCATGATTTTATTGAGTGGTGTGGATTGCTTGAGGGTGCGGAGCCAAACTTAAAGATAGCACCAGAGATAACCATACATTTAAACGAGGTGTACTTTGATTTTATAAACGAGTATCCTGACTACGGGCCGAAGTCTAAGATGACTATAAGTAGGCAGAGGTTTTACAAATGGATCAATGCTTATTGTGTTTACAAAACCGGAGAGAAACCACAAGAGGGTAGAGACCTTGTAGGAAAGTGGATAGTTATTAGCGATAAAGAGGAAGAAAAAGACGAAGATGAATCAAATTATATACCATTTTGAAATTTAGAAAATACCAATCGCAAATTATAGACAAGGCTTTTGATGTGCTTGTTAAGTATGGGTTTGTTTATCTGTCTATGCAGGTACGAACAGGAAAGACATTGACTGCTATGGGTACAGCCCAGAAGCTAGGCGTTGACAATATGTTATTCGTAACCAAGAAGAAAGCCATCTCCTCCATAGAGGATGACTATAAATTACTTAGTCCTAAGTTTCATCTTACTGTTATTAACTACGAGAGTTTACACAAGGTAGCAGGTAAGTATGAATGCATAGTTCTAGATGAAGCTCATGGTATGGGTGCATATCCTAAGCCGAGCAAGAGAACCAAGATGATAAAGCAGATTATTAAAAAGCAGAATCCATTTGTTATCTTAATGTCTGGAACTCCAACTCCTGAATCTTTTAGTCAGATGTATCACCAGGTGTATGCCTGCCCACATAATCCTTTTAGAAACTACACTAACTTTTATAAGTTCGCTAAAGATTATGTCAATGTGGTTCAGATTAGAATAGGGGCTATGCCTCACAATAACTACTCTAGCGGGAAGCAATCCATATTAGATCAGATGAAACCATATATGATTAGCTATACTCAGAAGGAGGCGGGGTTTAAGGTAGAGACCATTGAAAAGGTATTGAAGGTTAAGATGTCTGACCTCACCTATAACATGGTCAAGCAACTGAAAAAGAATTTAGTTATCGAGGGAACTGATGAGGTTGTGCTAGCAGATACTGGTGTGAAGCTGATGTCTAAATTACACCAACTCTTTTCTGGAACAGTAAAGTTTGAGAGCGGAAAAGCAACTGTTATAGACCTATCGAAAGCTGAGTTTATTCGCACTCAATTTAAGAATCAGAAGATAGGTATATTCTATAAGTTTAAAGCCGAGTATGATGCCTTAAAAGAGGTCTACGGGGATGATCTGACTAATGATTTAAAAGAATTTAAAACCACTGATAAGAACATAGCGCTTCAAGTGGTGAGTGGACGTGAAGGAATTAGTTTAAAGGAAGCGGATTGTCTTGTGAATTACAACATAGATTTCTCTGCCCTTAGCTATTGGCAGTCACGTGACAGAATGACAACCAAAGACTCTATCCAGAATGATGTGTACTGGATATTCTCAGAGAAGGGTATTGAGGAAAAGATATACCGAGCGGTCACTAAGAAAAAAGATTACACGTTAAAACATTTTGAAAAAGATTTACTAAGTTTATAAATATGAAAACAATGAATAGTTTAAGCGGGGGTAAAACATCCTCTTATGTTGCGGTTAAATATCCTGCTGACTATAATGTTTTTGCTTTAGTGACAACAAGAGATAATGATTGCAAATTTCCTGATAAAAAATTAAGGCAAAAAGTGTCAGACAAAATAGGCAAGGAGTTTATCGGAACATTAGAAGAAGATATGATTGTCTATACAATGTTTGATTTAGAACAGTATATAGGAAAAGAAATTAATTGGGTGGCTGGTAAAACTTTTGATGAAACTGTTGCAAGAGGTAAAAACGCAAAGATACAACTGCCAACACCAATGATGAGGTTTTGTACAGTTGAAATGAAAATTGAACCTATTTTTAATTTTTGGAAAAAAAATATAAAAGAAGTTGTAGAAACTAGAATAGGTTTTAGAGCTAATGAAACACGAAGAGCGAATACAATGATTGAAAGATGTAAACCCACTAATGGAATCATGACATTTAAAACCATTATTGGTAAATCAAAAAATGGTAAAAGAAATAAATGGGCAGACATACCATATCAAATACCAAGATTTCCTTTAATAGAAGATAATATTTATAAAGACACTGTTGAAAGTTTTTGGTCTGATAAAAATGTAAGGTTTGCCTACATGAATAACTGTGTAGGATGTATGCATAGAAATCCTTTATTACTAAGAAAAATGTTTGATAAAGAGCCGGTTAAAATGAATTGGTTTGTAAAAACTGAAAAAAAAGCAATTAAAAGTTATAAGCATAACCAATGGAAAGCAGAGGTGACTTATGAAAAAATTGGCAAATCTTTTAATCAGTTTGAATTATTTGATAATGATTTTAACGAGTGTGATTCAGGTTACTGCGGAATATAAATATAAATATAAACATGAAAGAACAAAAATTAATTGAGATGATGAATAAAGTCAACAAGCTTGACGAAATTATGCAACAGGTAATACAGGAAATGTATAACCTAAAAAACCTATCGGTTGGCACCCTGGAAACCATCAAGAGAATGAAGGGGTATGACAAAGCTCTGAAGGAATTAAAAGCAGATGCTGAAAAAGAAAAAAAGCAATCAAAAGATTAACTAAATTTATAATATGACAGAGCAACAGATTCAAACAAAAAAGATTAAAGAGTTGGAAGCTGATGGTTACTTTGTTTTAAAATTAATAAAGACTAATAAGAATGGTATACCAGATGTACTTGCGTTGCACCCTGAGTATGGGATTGAGTTCTACGAAATCAAAACCAAAAAAGGCAAAGTGTCTAAGCTTCAGGAGTACCGATTAAAAGAATTGAGACAATATGGATTTACCGCAGAGATTTACAGGGGATGAACACTACTATGAAATGGAAGAAACTTTTCTAGAAGAGCTAGAAAACTTGCCTTCTATTTATAGCGCAGGAATTATAATGCAGTTAGATCGTTTAGCTGAAGAGATGTATGAACAAAATAAACTATCTAAACCAAGTAAAAGATTTGGCTTAATAGCTGGAGTTGTTCAGCTAAAAAGTCCTTTGTTTTTTAGCGTTGAATATTTAAACAGTAAATCAATGCACCCTCTTTTTTTTAAATTTAACGTCATAGATAGTGATGCTTACTTAGATTACATTAACCTAAACAAAACCATAAAGAATGAACAGGACTAGACAAGTCAACGAATTAGAAACAATAAAAGAATATGTTAACTCTTCACTTAAAATAGATATATCAGATGGTAGGCGACAACGTTCTTATGTATATGGTAGAGCTTTATACTATCAGTTATGTAAAGATTTCACTACACATTCATTAACCGATATAGGTTCGGTGGTAAATAAAGACCACGCTAGTGTGCTTCATGGTTTAAAAATATTTAAAAACTTTAGGGCTTGGGAGGAGACTTATCTTCTACAATTGTATCACGAAATCAGACTAATTCTTAAAAGTAAATTCAAGTTTGCAAACAATTTATTAGCCAAGTCAGAGGAGGATAAGTTTCAATTTTTATTAAACCATTACATAAACTTGAAACAAAAATATTATAATTTAAAAAGAAGTAAAGAAAAAATTTCCTAACTTTAAGTATCAGGTATACTTATGTCTTACAATGTAGATGATATAGATAAAATTTTAAGCTTTACAAGTTGGAGCAACAAAAGAAAAATCGACGCTCTATTTGAGATTGACGCTGACCTGTATTGCAATCAAGGAAAGGACTCCACTAAGACAGATCTTGATACCACACACAAACAATCACGTAAAATTTATAAAGCAGTTAAATCACTCGATGAGTATTGGGGCGGAATGATGCTAAGAGAAATAAAGTAATTATGAATATCTCTCCACTAGAAAAGAAGCGCATACGTAACATAAATTATATTATGAATGATCTTCATGAGTCTGTAAACAATATATATGAACTGCTTATTGACCATGAGTACGGTGCTTTAAAGGGTGAGGTTTCTAAGATTAACGCCCAACTTAAAACCATTACCGATTCTTTAGAGAATGAAATATAAATTCTCAAAGCCTCAACTAAACTTTATGATTGTATTTATAATAAACGCAGTAATACTTTACGTTATCTTTTGGAACTTATTTAATTAGTCTTCAAAAGCTTTTTCAATATCTCTAAATTGTTTGTTAATTTCCCTTATTTCTTTTGCTAAATCTGGGTTAATTAACTCTAGTTCTTTTAAAGAAGTTTTGGATGGTTTTGCTAAATCTCTTCCTCCATATTTCTTTTTATCTAACACTCTTTTAATATCTCTATAAGCTGGAACTAAACCTGTGTTACCACCAATATCAAAAGCGCTTTGAAGTAATAAATCTTTTTTTACTTCAGCTGAAGGAGGCGTATCTTTTTCTAATTCTCTTGCTATATTTTTAATACTTTTGGATAAAGCTTTTAGTAAAGAAGAATAAGGACCTGCTCCAACTAAAGCAACGGTTTCTAATATTCCTTCATCTGAAAGTTCATCTAAATTAATTAAACTAAAAGTTATAGCATTTTCATAAGAATTATAAGGCTTGCCATCTCTTAAACCTTCCAAATATTGTTTGTTTAAAAACTCAATACCTGCATTTATAGGCAGAGATGCAACGTTACCTAAGTTTTGTCTAAACATTAATTGTAATGCAGAGCCAATAGCTTGACGAGCTGCAAATAATTCTACTGCATCTTCTTCATCTTCCTCTGCTCCAAATAATTTATCTTGTACATCTGCAAATAAAGTATACGCGACCATATAAGAAGACATTCTTCCAAGTAGTGCAGCCAATAATTTTATTGCTTCTTTCTGTGAAATTTCTCCAGACCTTTGTAAAGCACCTATAGCATACCTTGCTGTTGCATATTCATTTAATGTAAAGTTTGCCATAAAAGAATTTATTCTTCTATAAAAGTTTTTACTATCACCTGGTCTTCTTACGTTTTTAATAATTGCATTAAAAGGATTACCAGAAGTCACTAATTCTATTACAATTTTATCAGAAGAAGCGGCAGCATTGTCTCTAGCCTTTTTGTATTTGTCAGTTAAATAAGGAGAGGTTCCATTTGATATTTCATTAAAATCTTTAACTGTTAATTTTATATTTTCATTGTTAATTTTTTTAACATTGTTAGCAAAATCATAAGCAAATCTTGCTATCCACAGCGGCCTTGATGTAGCCTTATCTGCACCACCCATTAACGCATCTGCTATTTTATTTATTCCTTTATATCCCTTTTTACCATAACCAACAATAGCTTCCATTTTATTCCTTACATTACCAAAAGATTTTTTTCCTAAATCTTCCACAGAAATAAAATTATTAGGGTCAGCAAATTTTGTATCAGCTACTAACCTACCGCCTACTTTATCTACCTCTGTTGATCCTAGATTGGTAAGTATATCTGTAAATTTTTCATTGGCTTTTTCTCCAACTTTCATAGATATAGGGGCATAAGTGGTGACAGCATCTTTTAACACTTGAGAAGGTTGAATAGACAACATAATAGCATTACCTGCAAGTTCTGCAGCAGCTCTGGGGACAGATGCAAGCATTGCTCTATATCCCATCTTCTGTATTTCTGTGGCTACACTACCTTTTGTTCTTAAAAATGAACGTAAATAAGTAGCCTGTAATATTTCTCTTACAGCAGAGTTTAGTGCTTTTGCTGATTCTCTTTGTCCTTTATTAGAATCTATGTAAGTTTCTTCTATTGTTTGAGCTATTTCTTGAACTTTAAATACGTCAGGGGTCATATAGTAATCCAAGTATGTTTCTTGCGTACCTTTTAAATAAGAGTCAAAAGGGTCAAAACTTACGGGTTTTACACCTTTAGTTCTTTCTATTATCGTGCCCGCCTTGGTATCAGGGTCAGCAAATTTTTTTGCCTGACGTTTTACTGCATCAACCATCTCATTAGGTTTACCTAAAACCACTCTATGAGTATAGTTCTTCAAAGTTTCTAATTCAATTCCCCTTCTTTTAGCTGCAGTTTTAGCAAAATCTTCAAGTAATTTATTTTCCTTTTGTAAAGTTTTAAATACACTTTGTTGCGTTACAGATAAAGAATTATAAACATCATCATACTTTATTTGCCCATTTTTTTCATATTGTTTTAATAATTTTTCTAAAACATCTGCATCTCTTTCAGTTAAAATACGACCTCTTTTAGCTTCTTTAATAGTTTCATTTAATTCAGCAACAACACTATTAACTTTATCTGAGTCAGGATTACTTTCTGCTTCTAAAGCTTTTAAAGCTATGCTAATTCTATATCCATTTTCTATAGCTTTATTATGGTCTCTTGTTTCTTTATATAATTTCAGTGCTTCTGTTTCAGCAATATTTATTTTTTTTCTTAAGTTATTTGATAATTTAGAATATGAAGTAGCAAGTGGTCTAAATATAGTTCTGTAAATAAGTGTACTATTTTTATTACCAAAAGCCATGTCTACTTTTGATAAAGGAAGTCCTCTTACATCCTCTGAAACAACACCTCTTCCAAATATCTTTCCTTTTAATTTACTATAAATATTTCCTAAATTTAAATTTAAAATTTTATCTGTGATTTTATTAAAAACTTGTTTTTTTAAATTATCAACACCTTCTTGAACATCTTTATCAACAGGTGGCCCCGGAGCAGGCTCGATAGGATCAGAAGGAACTTTAGCTTTAGCTGTGGGTTCTTCTTTTATTTTTTCACGCTCTCTTTTAACCTTTCCAGGCTTTGGTTTTTGTAAACCTTTTAGTACAAACTTTTTGTATTCAATTTCATTAGGAGCATAACCTTGATCTTTTAAAAACTTAACACCATCAGCTATAGCAGCAGCTAAACTTTTTCCTGCTTTATATGCCGCTTTAATTACTTTCAGTGAAGAGTTTGCTATACTTAGAGGGATACCTAACGTAGCATCAAAAGCTTTTCCTTTAGTCGAAGTTGCTTTAATTAAATTATCTAAAGCTGATATAATTTTATCTTCTTCATTCTTTTTAAATTCATTTATTTTTTTGTCTGCTTTTTTTATTAAAGCTTTTTCTCGTGAGTTTTTGTCTTGTTTAAATTTATTTATAGCAGCGGTTCTTATTTTTTCATCTAATCTTGGCACTAGCTTACCATCATCTCTCATTTGAGAAACCTTATATTGTCCGTCAGGTTGCTGTGTTACTTGAAAAATATTTTCTTTTACTTGGACTAAATCTTTGTTTATAGTTTCTGAAACCATTTCCTCTAACACTTTCTTTTCAAAAGCCTCTAAATCTTTTTTAGCTTTTTTTTCTAATTCTATAATTTCATTCAAAGATTTTTGTTCGTAAATAGTTTGATTAATTTCTGGCTGAGTTGTCTGAGCTCTTTCTAAAGTAACAGACACAGAAGGAGTTGTTGAAGGTTTTTTCAAAGCTTGATCTTTTAATATACGCTCTGCTTTTTCTCCTACAAATCTTCTGTCTAACCCCGTTTCTATTTCTTTAACCCTGACTACAGCTTTACCTTTCTTATCTCTTCTACGCCCTATAATTTTATACTTAATACCATCTATATCTATAACATCTGCTGCGTCATCTACTTTAGTTACATCAACTCCTTCAGGAGCTATTAGACTTAAACCTTTGCTAACTATAAAATCATTTCCTATTTCATCTATATTTCCTAATTCATAAATTTTATTATCAGTTTCAAAAACAATAGTGTTTACATTTTGGTCATCTATTTTAATCATTCCTTCTTCTCCATCTCTATACGCTTTCTCTCCTATATTATCATTTAATGTTCCCTGATCTTCTTGTCTTTCTATATCTCTTGAAAGATTTTCTATCTCATCCTCTGAAATTTCAAGCGCAGCCTCGCCCTCTTCGGCTGGTTGCGTTGCTTGGGTTTCCTCGGATGCAATCTTTCCGGTAGGGACTGTCCCTTCGGGGTCTCCATCTCCCACTGCTGGGCTAGCTTCGGATTCTTCCGATAAAGGTATCTTCTCTGTGCTTGACTTTTGAATGGCATCTTTTCTAATTTTAGTTAATTCATCTAATTTATTTAATATTTGATCGTCTGTTGGAGTTAACACCCCCTCTTCTGCTAAAGCTTTGACAGCATCTTCTTTAGTTGCTTCTTTTATTGTAGTAATACCAGCGCTCTCATCACTAATTTTTTCAAGCTCTTTATTTATTTTAGCTATGTCATCTCTTTCTTTTTTAACAATTGACTCATCTTTACCCGCAATTAATTTTTCTAAACGTTTTTTTTCTTCTATTAATTTTGCAGCTTTTATTTGTTGTTCTTGAGATAAATTTAATCCAGCTACTTCGTAATAAAGAGAAACAGTTTTATCATACGATTCAAGGATTTTGTCTGCTTCTTCTTGAGTTAATTCATTTCTTTTTACTTGCTTTAAAAGAGTGCCTTCTAAAAATGTTTTAGCATTAGGGTCGTTTATTATATCTATTTGTTCAATTTCTAATGTAGGTTTATCATCAGAGGGTGTAAACGCAGAAACTAAATCTTTGTATTTAGTTTTTTCAATTGTTTTATTTAAATTTTTTGCAGCTTTTACTTGTGTAAGTTTTCTAAAACCAACATCTAAACCAGATATAGGTCCACCTACAGCAGCTCCAATTAAAAATGTATCAAGTCCTTGACTTATAATATTAACAAAAGCATCTTCATCTCGTGTTACCCATTTGTCTAACGCTTGTTGTGATATTAACGTTCCTACCTCTGAGCTACCCTCAAGTCCCATTCCTTTAAGAACACCTCCAACAGCTTTTGTAATACCAATTAAAGCATCTTCTTTAGTTTTACCTGACAGACTTTTAAATAATCCTTTACCTAATTTTCTTGTTACACCTTCAAATATACCTTCAGCAATACCAGATCCAGTGGCATTTATAGCGGTTCGTAAATCTAAGTCTAGTCCTTGTTCTTGTAATTCTCTACTTTTAGAAGCAGCTTCCCCCGCACCTATTACAGCAATACCACCAGGAGTAAACGCAGCAGCTACAGATGGTATAGCTCCATAAGCTTCATTAAGTAATCTTTTTAGACCTCTTCCTACGTTTTCAGAAAAAATATCTTCTGTAATACCCGTATCAAAAGTTTCTAGTGTTGACTCTATAGCTTCAGCTTCTTTAGTTAATCTACTAAATGCTTCATTACCTACATCTTGAAATCCAAGTAAAGAACCGGTGGTTGTCCCTGGGCTTACACCTTTTGATACAGTTGCTAAAAAAGTTTCTCTATCGTCTATAGATAAACTATTGTAATAATCTTTAAATTCTGGGTTAAACATTCCTACCCCTACGGCTGTCATTTCAGCTACAAAGGTAGGTATTCTAGCGGCACCTGCCAATAATCTCTTACCAGCCGCGTCAAATTTTTTCTGCGCTTCGGATCGCTCCGATAAACCATCGACCAATGGTAATTCCGAATCGTTTTTTTTTTTTAAACCATAAGTAGTTTCAAAATCTTCAATAGTTTCCACATCATACTTTGGTGAAATTATTTCATTAAAAAACCTTTCACGTTTTGTATCATCATTTAAATACAAAGTAAAATCATCAATTGTTCCTACATCAAATTCAGTTTGTAGGTCATCATACAATAATTTAATTGCTTCTTCATTCATTATTGTCCTGGTAATTTCGGTTTAGTGGTGCTGTCTTCATCCGCTGAATCTTCATTTGACTTAGGAGTTAAAGCTGCAGTAACATTTGCCATTTTTGCTATATCTACTATATCTTTATTTTTAAATATGCCTTTAGTAAGCTCAATAATTATTTCATCTGCTGTAGTGACGTCTGAAATATCAACTAAAAAAGGTTTGCCTCCAGGAACTTTAACCTGTATATCGTCATTAGTTGCATATCCAAAATTAAATCCAAATTCCTGCAAACCTTTTGTTACTAATTTTTTAATATTATTGCTATTTTTTATAAAATCTTCTAAGGGCGGGAAAGTATTGACGACAAATGTAGTTAGGTCTTTTGTAGCTTTATTTTTTGTTTCATCATCTAAGTCAAAATTTTCTAATTCTTTTTCTGCTATTGACGCTAAAGCTTCAGCTCTTGTTACCTGAGCTGTCTTTAATCTTTTATCTAATTCTGTTTCAACTTTAGAAGTATCTATACTCACCGGTATAGAATTATTTATGTCTTCTTTTACAAATTCAACAGCTTTATCTTTATCATAATCATACGTACCATTTTTTATATCATAATATATGTACTTATCTTTACCCTTTAAGCTTTCATCTTGAGTATATTGAAAACCATTTTGATATAATATACTTAGAATTTGTGACTCATCTCCTACAAATGATTCTGCTAATTTATCTATTGTTGCTGAGGCATTCCCAGGCGTTATATCTACTCCTTGAAGTGTAGTTACTATTGTGCCATCTTCCTTAGTATACTTTGACACACCTCTATTTTCTAAAGCTCTAGCTATCTTACCTTTATAGTTATATGAATTTTCTTTTTGACTTGAAAGATTTCCTAACTGCGAAACACTCACCACTTCATTAGTTGGATTTCCTTCTTCATCTGTTTTTACTAACATAACTTCATCGGTAGCTGGATCTATTATAGCTACGGTATTTTTAAAATTTAACATGTCTTGAGCCAAAGCCATTTGAAAAGCCATCCTACCTGAACCTTGCTTGTCTGGGTCTTGAGATTGAATTAAAGATAAGTTTTCTTGCAGTTGACTATTAAAATTATTAGCATACAAAAACAAATTACTTGTACTGCTCTTAAGATTAGCTCTACGATTATAATATTCTTGCTCTGATATCTCTCCTCTTTTTAGCCTGTTTAAAGCATCTAATGAAGCTTGAGAAGCTTGAGTTGTAAACGAAGCTATTGCGCTGTTTAAATCTGTGTCAGCTCCAGTAGGTTTATCTATAAGCTGTTGAGATAATTCATCATACTGTTTTTGTATGTCATCTCTTTTACCCTGTCTCTCTGCCTCGTCAGCAGCTAGTCTATCATTAAAATTTTTTGATATCTCTGCCCAGTTTATACTTAGCGGTTCTTTATCTCTTACGTAGCCGTATGCCATAATCTATGAATCTTGTTCGTTAGGATTATATAAAGGAGTAAATGCTTTAAATAAATCACCAGATGTTTGAGCGATTCCTTGCACCCCCTGTAATCTTGATGCTGCCTCACTAGCTCTTAGGTCTGCTAATTGTTGTTGATATCCTGCTGATTTTGCTAAATCTAAATCAACTCTTGCGCCTTGTAGCCTGGACTCTTCTTGTGCAGCTAGTTGCTGTAGTTGTTGCATTTCTCTAGACATTGCCGCTCTTTGTCCTGCCGCCCCTGCTTGCTGAGCCATCAAGGCTTGACCTGCTACTGCAGCCGCCCCTCTAGTTTCTCCTTCTACTCCAGCTTGTAAGGCTGAAGCTCCTGCTTGAAGCAAAGCTTCTCTTTCTAATTCATAAGGTTCTTTAGCTATTGAGAGACCTTCTAAATAATTAACTTCTAATTTGTCTTGAGCTTCTTTAAATGCTTTATCAGCTTCACGTTGAGCTTCTTGTTGCATTTCTCTTTGTTTTTTTGCTTGACTAAAACTCATTATTGAACCAGCAATACCTGTAACCAACCCTAATGGCCCAGCTATTTTACCTAAA
>Ga0255392_10030_pt1 | contig 12791 bp, 9 predicted proteins | sample ANMaggSeSYBR01D5_FD_182114 | JGI IMG/M metagenome (GOLD analysis project Ga0255392, IMG submission 182114) | Sediment cell enrichment communities from methane seep in Santa Monica Basin, California, United Staets - ANME aggregate JGI... | ecosystem: Environmental > Aquatic > Marine > Cold seeps >... | reverse complement strand
GGTCGCTTTATCCTGAAGCGCAATGGCTTCACTGGAATTCTTGATCACAAAAGTGCCGTCAGCAATCTTCGGCTGTAGAACACCCCATGCGCCTTCAAAGAAAACGAAAGCGTTGTTATCAGAAGCAGCACCGGCATAAAGATAGAGTGGATTACCTGTGCCAGTAACATTATCTAAGAGATATTGCCCCTGTTCTGCCCCAACAGCGATGCTGTCGAAAGTCACATAATAATCAACAGATTCGGTTTCACGGATCAGGCGATCGTAGGAAATTATTTTCACCCCAGCGTCAGCGGCTGCTTCCGCAGCGGCTGCAGCAGCGGCACCATCATGCGGGCAGATGATAATTACTTCTACGCCCTTGGTGATCAGAGCTTCAACATTGGTCTTTTCCAACGCGGAATCACCCTGCGAAAATAGGATTTCCGCATCATATCCGGCAGCGGTAAGCGCTTCCGTAAATCGTGTTTCATCCTGAATCCAGCGCGGTTCATCTTTGGTCGGCAGCACAATTCCAACTGCCAATTTTTCTTCAACAACTTCCTCTACAACTTCCCCAACCACAGCTTCTTCTACTGCTGGCGCTTCCTCTGCGGGAGCAGCTGCCGGCGCGCATGCGGAAAGGGCAATTGCCGAAATTACGAAGAGAGCCGTCAGAATAACAAAAAATCTTTTCTTGGACATTTAGTCCTCCTTATTTCACTAATTTATTTGATATGCGTTTTTAACCTTTATCAATAAGTATCTTTAATATCCACCTCCTGAAATATTCATATACTTGCTTAACCATTGATTCACTCTGCCAAATTTTTCCATTCTCTTGGTATGTCAATGGGTTTGGCTTTGGAGCCATCAATATAGGCCTTATTAGAATATCAAATTTATCTGAAAAATACATGGATGATTTCCCCTAATTTAGTATAGGGATTTCCCCCTATCATTTTCAACCAACTAACTCTTTTTTATCATTCTTGGCTTTAAATTTACTTTTGGATGAGGTATTTCAGCGGTTATTAATGCGCCACCTTCCTTTTTGTGTTGGAGATGCAATCGTCCGCCCAAAAGCGCCACTCGCTCGCTGATTCCGGTTAAACCAAAGTGCCCTTTATCAGCCAGATTAGAAACATCAAAACCCCTTGGCCATCCTATTCCATTATCAGATATGGAGATCGTTAGAGCTCTTGGTGAAGTATGATACAAACTGATCTTAGCTTGTGTGGCATTAGCATGCTTCCAGATATTATTTAACCCTTCCTGAATAATTCTGAAAATTGAAAGTTCGATTGATTCAGGTAATCTTCCCAGTTCAGCATCGAGGTCAATCTCTACGTCAATCTTAGTCCTTTTCATCCAACCATTCGCGTGTGACTTTATTGCCGCTCCAATCCCCAGGCTGTCAATGGTTGGCGGGCGCAGGTTTCCACAAATTTGCCGCAAACCATCAATCAATTCGCGGATTGATTCACGAATAAATGAAAGGTTCTCATCCAGGATGGCTTTTTCATAGCTACCAATATCCAAACCTTCTAATTCATAATTAATACTCAATAAGTCCTGAATGATCTGATCGTGTATCTCCCTCGCTAGTTGCTTTCGTTTCAGCTCCTCCTCTGAAAGCAGTCTCTTTTGAGCCCTTAGTAATGCCTGGTTGGTTTGTTCAAGGACCTGAAGTTGCTCTACTAACTTTTCAGTAAGCTGGCGGTTAAGCGTACCTTCCGCAGCAAGGTCTTTCTCAAGAAGCATCTGATGATAACTAATTTTTTCGGCTTTCTCTCTGACTAAATTATAACTATCGAAATCCCAAACCGAGAGGAGTGTTTTTTTTGGGTCATGAATCCCTAAGAGATGATTCATCACTTCTTCTCTGTTTGTCTCATCTGTCCGATGGTCTGCCGCTTTCCTGCCTTTATGCAAGATGATCATGCGGTCGGTAACAGAAAAAATATGCTCCAGGTTGTTGCTGCTGAACAAAACCGCGACCCCTTTTTGCTGCCAATCTTGTATCAGGCCTAATAAATTTTGTTGGTTCGGGTAACTTAAAGAGATTGTTGGCTCATCAATGATAACCATTTTCAAAGGGAATGTAAGGACGCGAGCGATCGCGATCATCTGCCGCTGTTCTCCCGATAAATTAAATACTTTTTCGTTGAGTGAATCAAAGTTCACCCCTAAATAATCAAGGAGCCGAACGGCCTCCTCATTCATTTTGTAGCGATTCAAACGCCGTAGTAAACCAATTTGCTTCGGATTGCCAATCTCGTTTCCGAGAAAGATATTACTCGTAATATCAAAATGCTCTGCCAAGGTTGGCTTCTGATGGATTACACCGATCCCGTGTGATTGGGCGGAAAACGGCCATTCGAGGTGTACTCCATCAAAGATAATTTCCCCAGAGTTGGGTGTATATAGACCGGCAAGAAGCATCATTAATACTGATTTTCCTGATCCTGTGCTTCCGGTTAGCCCAACTACCTCACCAGGAAACACATCCATGCTCACATTTTTTATAACCGGCAATGTACCAAAAGATTTGGACACATTTTTCACACATAAGAGTGGTTTCATCGTTATCTCATATTTTTTAAGAAAGTGATTAAGGAATCTTGCGAACCTCCAGTTATGGTTCTAGATTGAATGAATCACAAAAAAGTTAGCTTTATTCTGAATTATTGTGATTATACATGAAGATGAGGAGTGGACTTCTTCTTGGATGATTGGCTGGCAATTGCCATCCAATACCTTTAGATTATTATTATTGCTGGATCAGAGCCAGCATTATTGAATTTTCATAGTGATAATCCGGGTAATTTATTGATGGTATAAATTACCTATGCAAAATACACACATCTTACTCGCTGATGACCACGCTGTTGTGCGAGCTGGGATCCGGAAAATCGTAGACCAAATCCCTCATCTAGAAGTGGTCGCAGAGGTTGGCACAGGGCCGCTCATATTTAGTAGTCTGGAGAAAGAGCAAGTTGATCTTCTTCTAATTGATGTTACCATGCCCGAATTTGATCCAATTCAAGCGATCAAGCAAATAAAACTCCTTTATCCGGCCATTAAGATCTTAGTAATTAGCGCATATGATGACGAGTTTTATGTCAAGGGATTGTTGAACGCTGGTGTCAATGGCTATCATTTGAAAGACCAGTCGCTAAATGATCTGAAATTGGCAATTACTCAGGTACTTAAAGGCAAGAAGTGGATTTCAAGCAAATTAATTAACACGCTATCCAGAAATTATGTTGACAAAACACAATCACCTAAACTTACCAAAAGACAGCGCGATCTCCTCACATCTTTACACCAGGGTTTAGATAATAAGACAATCGCAAAAAGATATCACCTGAGTATTAAAACAATTGAGAACAATCTTAGTTCCTTATACAGAAAACTTAATGTCCAAAGCAGACTGGAAGCCGTCAATTATCTAACCCGGCATCCAAAAATAATCGAAACCTCACCTGAATTTAACAATTTAGAAAATATCGTCACAGCTTCAGAACAAGAATCTGGATATAACATGCTTGTAGTCGATGATAACACTAGATACCGCAACCAATTAATTAGGATGCTTGTCAAATTAGACCCACGGGCAACCATTTTCGGCGTCAGCAATATCAAACATGCATTAGACCTGATCCACAGCAAAAATTTCAAACTGGCATTCATTGATGTAATATTGGATGATGAAAATGGCATAGATTGTGTTGAACAGATCAAGAAAATCCAGACGGACATCCGCATCATTTTAATCAGTGCCTATCCCGATCAGGAATTCCATAAAGAAGGTATCAAAGCTGGGGCGATTGCATTTCTGGATAAGAAAAATCTTGGGTCATCTACACTGCACCATATCGTCGAGGATATTTAATAGCTATCTTCTTATAAGAAGATAGCTATTCATCGTATCGTAAAATAAAATCAGGGGTAGATAAAAAACTTTTTAATCGTCCGCAGCGTTTTCATGAATGCAAATCCGCTCCGCGTCACAATCAATCTCACACTCAAGCCCAAGCGGCAGCACAGTCATCGGATCTGTGTGCCCAAAATCCATACGTGTGACAATGGGAACATCAGCCAATTTCTCCTCATTCACCACCACCTGTGTGACCGCCTTGTCATAAGCACCGAATTGCTCCACAGGCACCTGCCCGCCTGGGCGCCCGAATAAAATTCCGTTTATTTCCTTTAAAACACCCACAGCGGCTAAAGCCCGCAAACCGCGTTTCACATCAGCGGGAGAAGGCGCTTCCTCAGATGTCTCAATAAAAAGGGCCGCTCCCCGCCACACATCAGGGGTTGGCCAAACTGCTGTCCCGCGCAGCCAATCCAACACCTCAAAACATCCTCCGATCAAATGCCCTTGATGGATACCGCTCCCCTGGATGAATTTCCATCCCGAAGATTTGTTTAACATTCTCTTTCGTGCTTGGTGCGCAGGTTCAGCCCAATCAAGATGTTCATCGGTCCAACCGTCTGTGTTTGGTTTCAACTCCCCAACTGGCAGAGAAGAAAACAGCGTCCGCTTCACCGCATCAACCATATAGGGGAACAAGCCCCCGTTTTCAGCAAATCCCGCCATGATCGATGGGCCATAATAAGAGACCACTCCCGCCTTTAAACACGCCAGATGCGTGACCGTTGAATCAGAGTACCCCAGGAAGATCTTGGGGTTATCCCGGATCACTTTCAGATCAAGGTACGGAAGAATACGAATTGAATCATCTCCGCCAATCGTTGATACTATTCCATCAATAGCCGGATCAGAAAATGCCTGCATCAGGTCATCCGCCCTTGCCTGAGGATTCTCCATCAGCCAACCAGCATCACTGAGCGTGTGCGGCATTTCCACAACCCTCACTCCAAATGCTTTTTCCAGCTGCCTTTTTCCCGCCTCATAACGATCGGGGAACACATTCGGAGCGCCCCATGACAACGTAACGGCAGCAAGTGTATCACCTGCTTGCAGCTTTCGTGGTTTTTTCATCCCCTGCATTATACTTTCCTTCCTTATATTGTCACTTATCGTGCCGCGCATAAGAACGCATGCGGGAAAGGGAAAGCAGCGCGGCAATCTCATTTTCATAGTGAAGTTAAGATATCACGGCCTTATTAATATCAATAAAAACCCTGTTTCCCGCCATATCTATTGTCCGCCTTATAGAACACCGCCATAATAGGTACTTGTAAAATTAGCCATTTATGGTAATTTAATATATACATAAACAAGGTTACCTCAGCTTTAGGTCAGGATCGGACACCCGATCATTTTAAAGACTGTTAAAAAAGCTAGGTACTGAAAGTATCTGCGGCGGGCGAAATATTCTAGAATTTAAACAGGTCTGCCAGCAACCTGTTTTTTTATTACAAAGAACATGATGGAAAAGGGAAAAGACTCAACAAAATGACCGCTTATTTTAGATGGGTACATGGATAAAGATCATAGAACCATAAACCTGATTGCATTAAACGTTGGCAAATCTGTTATCATTGCCGCCATTTATTTTTTAGCAAGTTTGATTGGCGGAGTTTTCAGGTTGAATAACACCGCCCCTCCCATTATCTGGCCGCAGGCAGGTGCTGCGTTAGCCGCGGTGCTCCTCCTTAGATACACTGCGTTACCGGGTGTTTTCTTTGGGTCATTAACGATCGCTCTTGCCACCGGTGTCCCTCTTCAGTTTTCTATCATAAATGCCTTCGGAAACACACTGTCAGTTTTTATTCCCGCATATTTCGTATTTCAACAAAAAGATTTTTCAAAACTGCTGGATGATTATGGTTCAATTTTATTACTGGTGTTTTTTGGTGTGTTTATCGGACCGCTGATTACCGCGATGATCAACATAACAGGATTGTATTCCCTGCAGCTTGCTCCCATCGAATCACTACCATCTATTTTGGGCAATCACTGGTTAAGAGATGCCCTGGGGGTTCTTGTTTTTTCACCGTTTCTCTTAGTATGGCTGGGCAATCCTGTACCCCGCCTTAATAAGGAACAGACCATAGAAGAACTGGCTATTTTTCTTGCTGTGATCGGGTTGGTTTTGTTTTTATTTTTCGGTGAGATTCATTCCGATGCAGCGTACCCAATTTCCTTTCTGGTAATCCCCCTGATAATCTGGGCATCAATCCGCAGAAAGATACATGGGTCATTATTAATCAACTTCACCACCACAGTGATCTTTCTTTGGGGGATCACTCACAACCAGGGCTCTCTATTCAATGGCGGTTCGCCTCCTTACCTGGCCTTTGTTTTTATTATCTACACAATGCTGATTACCTCTCTGATCATTTCCGCCTCGATGGCAAAACTCAGAATCTCTCAGAAAAGTCTTTCATACCTCAGTACACACGATACACTGACCAGATTGTATAACCGCCTCTTCTTCGAGACCGAATTCAAGCGCCTGGAAAAAAGCCGGCTGTTCCCTATCAGCATTATTATGGCGGATATCGACAAGCTGAAAGATGTTAACGACACCTTTGGTCACCCTACCGGAGACCGGGTACTCATCAATGTGGCCAGCCTGTTTTCAGAAGTTTTCCGCCAGGAAGATATCGTTTCCCGATTTGGCGGGGATGAATTCGTAATCCTCTTGCCAAGTACGGATGCACTGATCGCAAAGAAAATCATTACACGCATAAAAAAGCAGATCAGTTCGTATAACCAGAAACACGTGGACCTACCCATCAATATCTCAATGGGCGTATCTACGGCAAATCAAGGTGAATCCTTAAAGGGACACCTGAAGAATGCTGATAAACTCATGTACCAAGAAAAACAAAAGAAAAAACGGGAATAGAAAACCCAATTAATAAAAAAATACGCCCAATAAGCCACCGATGATATGAAAATGCATTTTTTATCTACTTATATTCAAGAATCGCTTCCAACAGTTCGCGGTTGCTGGGGATAAGCGATGAAAACCTAAGCTGTCCGTTAATCAAAATGCTGGGCAGATTTTGGACGCCCAGTTTTTTCATGCGTGCAATATTTTCTGGTGTAGTAATCTTATATTCGACCATTTCTACCTTATCTCCCAGCTCCTGGATAGCTCGTTCGGCAGCTAACTTCATATATCCACAAGCCGGGCAGGTGGACGAATCGAGTGTAAAGACCTCGATTAGTGGCTTGAGTAAATTCTCATAATCCGGTAGATGAATGCTTGTCATATCAAATTCTTGGGTTTGGTAGTTAGCCAGCATAGCGCGCGCAGTGCCTGGTTCGCGGATGGCCTGCATAGTACCTATCACATTCTCAACCGGAATATCGTATGGCATATCGCAGCCCGGTGAAATAATCAAATTCATAGGAACACCGCCATCCGGAGAAATTCTCTCAAGTAAATCCAGCACGTATTTCATATTGTCCTGCTGATTACCTAAGAGCATGTGCGACGTGAGTGGGATATTGCCTTCTAATGTGATATTGTGTTTGTCCGTGATTTGTTTTGCGCTAACAAGATCAATATTCTCATCAATCGCGATACCGTCAGGTGTAGTAAGGCACATAACCTCCATATTCTTAGTGGCATCTCCACACACAAAAAAGGAGGAAAAAGCCCCTGCTTGACGAATAAATGCAAAAAGTTCGTGAAATTGTGGACTGAGGAATTTTTGAAAATGCTTGGGGGAAATCTGGGAAACAACTGGGTCTACCACAGCAATGACATGCATGCCGTTGGCGATATAAAGTTCGCTTATCCGGCGTCCCACCTCCGTGCAGTAAGCCAGCAATTCAAGCAGGAAATCCGGGTGGTCAAACATATCCATGAATATTTCGGTCCCGCGCAAATGAGAAGCCAGGGTCAATGGCCCAGTGACTAAACCAAATAAAGCAGTGCGTTGTCCTACCCGTTGGTCCATGGTCCGCATTGCTTGCAGGATTAAAGGCAAGCGTCCATCATTTTTCTCTGGAAATTTCTTAGGGATTTCCATGCAAGTTGCGAAAGGATGTGTGGCAACTGAAGGAGGAGCTTTGTCCGACCACATCAGCTCACAATTCAGTATCTCCGCTTCCACCTGCAGGTCAAAAACCACAGGCTGGCCGTCTGGGTCATACACGCGGTTGACCTCTAGTAGGGATGCTATCAGTTTGTCACCATTATTCAGTACCTGACGGGCATCAAAGCCCTTTAATTTACCTGCGTGTACACCAGCGAAGGGCACCCATGGTACAGTATCCGTGTTTTCATGGCTCATGGCCGCAAAGATTCGTTCTTTTCCGTTCATGTGTCCTCCAAAACGCATAAGTTAGAAACCGTTTTTCTAATCTTGAGTTTAATTAGTAAAATGTTCGATTAGCTTTATGGTCGTATTTTTCTTACCGCTAGGCTTTATTGATAAAAGGAAAGCACCAGTTTTGGCTGCCTAGTTAGTATCCTGTGCGTAGCCGTCAGCACCGATCTTTCGAGCATACTCATCTGTGAGCGGAGATCCACCAACCATAATTTTCACTTTATCTCGCAGACTGGTTTCCGTAATAATTTTTATGGTCTCAGCCATATTGGCTATAGTGGTAGTTAGCAAGGCTGAGATAGCCACTATGTCGGCATCCTTCTCTCTGGTTTGCTCAGCAAATTTATCAGGGGGTACATCTGTTCCCAGATCAATGATCTCAAAGCCAGCCCCTTCTAACATCCTTGCTACCAGATTTTTACCGATATCATGCTAATCACCACTCACAGTACCAAACACAATCTTGCCAACTGGTTTCATATCCGCGATAGAAACAAAAATAGGAAGAGAAAATCATTTGAATAATAAAATTTTTAGATTACTAACAAGATTATGTTTATGATTGATAGGTACCATATTCCAGAAATGCTTCATACATTGCCCGAACATTTTCTAAAGGAACATCAGGCCCAATCTCACCACAAGCAATGATTCCTCCCCTTTGCCCACCACAAGCTTCAAATGTTCGCTGAACTTCCTCCTTCACTTCGGCAGGAGAACCAAATGGCATTACATGTTGCCGATCAATATCTGTTCGAAAAGCAACTTTTCCACGCGCGTTATTAGTAATCCAGTCATGACCGATAACTGCTATCTGACAGTTAATTACATCTACACCAATTTCAATAAAGTCCAGTAAGATGTCATTGATATGCCCATCAGTATGGTACCAAACGTGCATCCCAGCATCCCGAACTTTTTTGAACATTTCTGCATAACGAGGCTTAAATAATCGTCGCCAGGTATCCGGTTTTATAAGCAAGCGGTTTTGTTCACCCCAATCATCGGCAAAGTGAAGTCCATCATAATCGAGCTTGATCCACTTATCAATCCAAATTAGATTGAATGCCAGCATTTCATCCATAAACTGAAGTAATTCTTTCGACTCGTAAGCAATATCCATAAAGAAATTCTCCATGCCTCGAAGCTGCTGCATCTGCTCGAAGTAGGTGATCCAAGCGCCGCGCGGATACCATTTACCCACGCCGCCGACCATGTGACCGCTATATTGCCTACAACTTGGTGGTCCGGATGAAAACTCTTTTGGCCATATATAGTCTTGATAGTTCTCTAAGTTTTTTATGGGGAACTCCACCGGAATCCCGCAGATTCCAGCGCGCTCCACTTGCCAGACTGTACCAAAATTATCCGCATTGTGTCCTTCTTTATAAAGGGGAGAAAACTCATTCTCAGGCAGATCATCCATATAATCCCACCCAAAATCTTCGCGAAATTCTGTTAATATCTCTGCCAGCGGCTCTCCGTACTTTAGCTGCGCAGCGGGCAGTACCGCATGTGAGATTGGGACCCGGTCTGGATATTCGAAATTAATTGCACGATTGACACGTTCTCTGCTATTCATACCATTTCGTAGATTCTTTCTCGGATTATTTTTTTGCATAGCATTCATAAATTATCCTTCCTTCGCCGTTAAATTTATTGCCATTGCAATCGCGCCCAAAACTCCAGATCGATTTCCTAATGCAGGAGGTAATATATAATCATCAATTTTTTCCGATAAAAATAATGAATTAACATAGCCGTTATTTATTTTTATTACTTTTTGGCGTACAGATTGGTGAAATCCAGGGTGTTGTGATACCCCACCACCTAAAATGATTCGTTGTGGCGAGTATGCATAGATTAGATTAACCAACGCCAAAGCGATATACTCTGCTTCTAAATCCCAGGCAGGATGCGAATCTGATAGCGTTTCCGGACTTTGTCCCCAGCGTTTATTCATTGAAATTCCCGATGCCAGCCCTTCAAGGCAATCACCATGAAATGGACACACCCCGGGAAATGGGTCTTTTCCCCAATCGTGCGGGACAGCGATATGCCCGGCTTCTGCATGAATCAGCCCGTGCAGTGGAGATCCGTTTATAATGGCACCCACTCCAATTCCAGTTCCAACAGTAATGTATAAGAATGGATCCAATGGCTGGTTTTCCGGGATCCAGTATTTTTCTCCAAAGGCTGCCGCATTTACATCTGTATCAAATGCAATCGGCACATTCAGCGCTTTCTGAATTTCGCCGTACAAATCTACTTGCTGCCAACCGGCTTTGGGGGTTGTTGTAATATACCCATAGGTTTTGGATGTGGGATTCAAATCAACTGGGCCAAATGACGCAATACCTACAGACATAAGTTCATTGCTCTCAGCGTATGGTGCAAAAAACGCTATTGCTTTCTGTATGGTTTCGTCGGGATTTGTAGTTGGGAAACTTATATCCTTAATTATATGATTGGAGTCACGCCCAACCGCACATACAAATTTTGTTCCACCTGATTCAATCCCGCCAAACAATTTCATTTTTCTCCCATTCCCAGTCCAGCTTGATTCAAACGAGATAAGAAGTCTGTATGTGGAACACGACATCTTTCCCTGGGTTCTTCTCCCACGGACTCAATTTGCTTCATTTATGCTTTTACCCTCGCGCGGTAAGAACTTAGTAGTACCGCCAGGAACATGATGAAAGCTTTTACTATATACTGGGAATGAATATCGATATTTAGCAGGGTCATCCCATTTCCGATCACACCCATGAAGATGACACCTACCAGGGTTCCCCAGACCTTACCAACCCCTCCTGTAAAACTGGTGCCGCCAACCACAACTGCGGCAATCACATCAAGCTCCCACCCTCTCCCGAAAGTAAATGAACCTGACATAACTTGGCCGGATGTCATGAATCCTGATATTACCGCTAATACTTGAACTGCAATGAACACAATGATTTTTGTCTTACCTACATCGATACCGCTGAGCCGCGCTGATTCCGGATTGCCGCCCACCGAGTATGTTGCCCGTCCGGTGGTTGTGTATTTCATAATGAACCAGATTATTAAAAAACTAACCAGCAGCAATATTGCCGGGATCGGGACACCTTTTACCCCCCCGATTCTTCCGCCGCCTAATTCGTTATACCATTCAGGAAATTGATTGGGGATTGGAAATCCTCCGGAAAGCTTTCCTGCCAAACCCAATAAGGCGTATAGACTTGCCAGAGTGACAATAAAAGCCGGCATTCCTGTCCTTTGTTGGAAAAAACCATGTATCCAACCTATTGCAATGGCAAGTAAAACACATGCAGCCATGCCAATAATGCAGGCAAGCGTAAGATCCATTCCAGCTTCAGACAAATCCCGGCATGCGAGTGCAACGATCACACCAGATAAACCTACCGTTGAACCGATTGAAAGATCGATTTGTCCTGCGATTATGACCATAGTCATCCCGAACGCAATTACTCCCTTTAAAGAGTTGGCACGTAAAATGTTCATCCAATTAGCCCAGGTAAGGAACCGATTAGCGCTTAATGTCAAGGCGATCACCAGCAGTATCAAGCAAACTTCGATAATGTGGTCAAGAAAAAATATAAAGATTTTCCTTCGATTAAATCTACTTTCCGAAGAGTTTTTCATTTTTTTAACTATTCTCCTCTCATACAAATTTCATAAAGATCAGTGACCTTTATCTTTCTTGGGTTTACCTCATCTACAATTTGCCCTTGGCACATGATCAATATGCGATGGCAGACTTCCAGTAATTCCTCTAATTCAGTAGAGACAAAAATAGTAGATACTCCCATGCGGGCTTGTTGCCAAATGATCTCAAAGATTTGTTGTTTGGCATTCACGTCAATTCCTCGTGAGGGTTCATCATACAGCATAATCTTAGGGCTGGTATTTAACCAGTTGCCAACAACGACTTTTTGCTGATTACCGCCAGATAATGATTCGCATGGAGCGTCATAATCGCTTACTGCTATATCCAAATCTTTTACTTGCTTTTCCGCAAAGGAATTGCGCATACGTTTGTTTTCAATCCAACCATTGGCAGTAATATTCATGCTGGCATAGCACAGGTTGTCCCGAACGGAATGGATTAGAATCAGCCCCTCTAATTTCCGGTTCTCAGGTGTTAAACCAACACCGGCTTTTACCATTTTTATTGGATTGGCTTTTTTATAGGTTATTCCCTCTATTTCTACCTCTCCGCTATCCACTGTGTCTGCGCCAAATATTCCACGTAATAATTCTGTCCTGCCAGAGCCGAGCATGCCAGCAATGCCAAGCACTTCACCCCGATTGAGCTTGAAATTAATATCCTTATACCAACCATCCCGGCATAATCCTTTGACTTCCATAATGGATTCATCTTTGACCAGTAGGTCAATCGGACGCTTCTTGTGTTTTACCTCACCGAACATCATATGAATTATTTCTTTTTGCGTAACTTCACTCTTTGACTTAGTGCCAACCAATTTACCATCACGCAATACGGAAACCGTATCTGCAATTTGAGAGAGTTCCTGTAATTT
>Ga0255392_10028_pt1 | contig 12944 bp, 10 predicted proteins | sample ANMaggSeSYBR01D5_FD_182114 | JGI IMG/M metagenome (GOLD analysis project Ga0255392, IMG submission 182114) | Sediment cell enrichment communities from methane seep in Santa Monica Basin, California, United Staets - ANME aggregate JGI... | ecosystem: Environmental > Aquatic > Marine > Cold seeps >... | reverse complement strand
TGATATTGTTTTAGCACTCATAATCTCGGTTTTGTATAGAAACTATTTAACAGTGCCCATCTCTATTTTGAGTATATTATGGTTCAAAATATAATAACTGTTTCGACTGCTGGCATGGGTGCGGGCAGGCAGGCGGCGCATCTCTATCAATACGCACCTTTCACATGTGCGAGGTCGTCTGAACATAGGCAGCGGCAGGGCGTAGTGCAGACGGGTGGCAGGGGTATAAAGGAATGGATGGGGGTAGGGGTTGATGATTCAATAGATAAGAAACGCACCCTGCCGGTCGCTTGTAAGTGGGGCATGTGGCCTGGGTGGGGCGTAAGGGAATTAAGCACGTTTTATAACGCAAGCAGCCGAAATATCGGTAGAGTAGTAATTTATGTATAATATACTCCTCTGTAAGTATAATTTGGAACTTTATATGACTGCCACAGAGAGCACAGAGAGAGGAGTTTGGGGGCGAAAAAGCATCTCGGTGTTCTCTGTGAGCTCTGTGGCAGAAAGTTATAGAAAACAGATGCGGTTTAGTATAATATCATTAAGTAGTACTATCATCATGGTTTTATGAAATAACCGCAGATGAACGTGAATAAAGTATCTACTTCAAAAAGCAGGGTAAAATGCATATTCGGATTATCTAAATCAAGTGCCTTAGCAGGTTTTCGATTTCAAAAAAGAGTCAGTTACCCTTGGATTTGAAGTGGATACTGAATAAACGCAGATACGATACAGCAAATCCGTGTTAACCTGCGGTTCCAAACTCGCTTAAATCCACACGGCTGGCTGCCACCCTGCAGCCCTGACGGGTTGCGGTTGCAGGGTTAATAGCAGGAATGTTCAGGTGTTTGTTGAGAGCAGGGATAATGATGAAAAAGGAGAAGGCTATTAATAGATGAGATTATATACTTTATTTGGTGAAATTTGTTATGGAAACAATTTCCAGTAATGAAGAACAAATATTAAACGATATACGTGGAATTCCTCCAAATCTTCTACCAAAAATATCGAAATTGATACATTTTATGAAAAATGAAATATTGAGCGAATCCGAAAATACGGCCATTGACAGAAATAAGTTTTTTTTACTTGAAGGAATTTTCCAAGGAAAGATCGAGCATACGGATGAAGATATCAAAGCTGTCCGGATAAAATTTAAAGAATCATGACCCAATATATTGTTGATACTCACGGTCTGGTATGGTTCCTTGAGAAAAGTCAAAAACTAGGAGAGAAAGCTAAAGAGGCACTTCTTGATGAAGGGTCCAACCTCATTATCCCTTCAATCGTCCTTGCAGAAATTAAATACTTATTTGGGAAAAATAGGTTTTCAACTTCGTTAGATCATGTTTTCCAGACAATAAAAGAAGATCCCAGATGTATTGTACAGCCACTGGATATGGATGTAATAAGTATGCTCCCTACAGAACTGGAAATACATGATGCGATTATAGTAGCAACTGCATTATTTCTCAAAGATAAATCATTTTCCGATGATGTGGCGCTCATTACAAGAGATGAAGAGATTATTAATAGCAAACTGATTAAAACAATCTGGTAATAGAGCATTTATAATTTGCATCTATGAAATTGTCAATGACAGGGGATTAACATCACTTTTATAGCCGATACTCTATTCCCGCATTCTCTTTTCTACGATCCAGACACATACAAACCCAAATATCTCCAACCAAACCTATTTCACTCTATACCGCACAGCCGACTCTTTCAACGCCTCGATACCAGGCAGTTTCTCGCCAGCTAAAAAGTCAATACAGGCACCCCCACCCGTACTGATATGATCGATCCTTGATCCCACACCAAGTTGTTCCACTACTGCCGCACTATGCCCGCCGCTAATAACACTAAAACCCGATTTGATAGCCGCATCGATAAGCTCAACTGTCCCAAGAGTGAAAGGCTCCCTTTCGAACACACCGGCCGGGCCGTTCATAATAACTGCCCCCGCATTCCTGATCTCTTTTGAGAATTTCACAATGGTTTCCAGCCCGATATCCAGGATAGGCAGATCAGAATGATGGTTCTTATTCAGGATATCGATCGACTCTTCCACCCCTCGCCCCATTCCATTAGTCATCGGTTAAGGAGTTTGACTGGCTCGATATGTATTGTTTTCCAAATAACCAATGATTTTTTATGCTTAACTAATTTAGTTTGAATAGAACACAGATGACACGGATCAGACGGATTTTCACGGATTTATGTTCGTATCCGCGCGCATCCGTGTCATCCGTACAATCCGTGTTCTATCACAATATTACTCTTAACCGATGACACATGAATTATGTGTTTTCTGCCTTGAAAACCAAGATTTACCATCGATATTTTCGATTTGTTTATATTTCAGCATTAACTTACATTATGAAAGTAATGATCGCAACAAAAAATAAACATCGGGCAATCTTTATATAATTGATCATTATTCAGAAATCCCTATAATCCAAATATCTGGGTGGATCATTTAGGTATTTGGAAAGGCTCAATACATCGTGAACAATTTCATTTGACAAATGAAGTGTCAAAAGATCGTCCTTCATGAGTACGATCTCATCACTTTCTATCGCTACATCCGTGCCGTTTACTATTGTAATACCCACTTTTGCCGGTGCATTTATAGAGATTTTTTTAGAATTGTGCCCTATACCCTTCATAATCCGGCACTTTAAAATTTACTCAACACTAGAACATTGTCATTGAGAATGAGGGGCATTGCACCCCTCAAAATACCCCAATCTTATTTCCTTCTTGAATATACTGCGACCAGTATTCCCATAATCCCTGCCAGTATCCCGAATCCGGGTATCCCCTTGTCCGAAGTAGTTACTGGTGTAGGCGTAGGATCGGCCACTGTACCGGAATCCGTTGCAGCAGCAGGTTCTCCGCTGCTTGACTCCTCGACCTGCCCCAGTATCATGAAGGTAGAGAATCCAGGGGTCGGCGATGAATACTTGTAGAATCCGCCAGCCTGCCCGGTCAGTGTGGTCGCAAGGGGCTGCCATTCACCATTGTTGTGCCTGCACAGGGTGACTGAGGCCGGGTCGATATTGTTTTCTTCGAACCAGGTTGCAGGTACCTGGAAATTTATAACTGAACTTGTGAACTTATCGTCAGACCATCCACTGGTTCCAACAAATACGTTGACGTACTTGTATATTTCACCGGCAGATGGGTTACTGGTTATACTGCCTGGCTGGCCGAATAGGACTTCTATTTTCGCTGCTACCAGGCCATAGGTTTTGTCGGGTGTAACTTCAACTGATGTTACTACATTATTGAAGTTGTAGTTCGAAGACTCACCAGCTTGAAGATATATCCTTAAGACAACTGTTTCGTCTACATTCTCAGGTTCATCGCTGGTGCCAATACCACCAACACTACTACTGCCTCCACTGCTTGATGGTGGGTTTTCGACGCTTACCGTGGAGTTGTCCGTAGATGCGTTGAAATAATAAGTCAAGTTATAGAACAGAATAGAGAATTTATATGTTCCTGTTGAGGATTCTGTCCGGTTGAAGGAGGCATTTCCGTCAGTTACCGCCTCTGGTGTACCTACTATAATTCCATCCATTACCAGGGTCGCATTTCCGATAAAGTTTTCTGCATATTCTCCTTGTGCAGTGGCGTTAATCCAGAAGGTTGTGCCAGGATTAACGGTTTGAGTAGCAGGCGGATAAGATGTTATATTTATATCCCGTTTAGTTATATTTACCTGGAAGGTGTCGGTGTCATTAACTGCGGATGTATTTGTCGAGTTTGCATTCACCCTGACAGTGATTCTCTGAACCGTCGAGTTTGAGGCAGTCTGGTTTCCCCATCCGGTCGCGTCCTTGTTCACGGTTCCCAGTGTACATTCTGTAAGCCATGAGACATTGTAGCTTACATTTACGTTGGTTGCTGTTGCATTGGTTACCGTGACCGAATGGTTCAGGTTGAAATTTTTACCCCAGTCACTTGTTATACCGATGACGTTCCCGAAAGTCAGGAACGGAACGCGGACCATTACCGTTGTAGTGTCCGTACCGGTCGCACTGTCATCGTCAGTTACCTTGAGTCTTATCGTATGCGTCCCCGCGATGCTCCAGGAATGAGTGGGTTGCGAGCCAGTCGCATCATCGTAAGAGCCGTCGTTATCCAGGTCCCATGCGTAGCTGACGATGCTTCCGTCGCTATCGGAAGAGCCAGTACCGTTGAGCGTAATGGTCTCTCCTATATTGCACGAATACGGGCCGCCAGCGTCGGCGGTCGGTGGACCGTTGGGCGAATCAATCACTGCCATCACTGGTTGGAATAAAGCGCCAAAGACCAGCAGGGCTATAGCTGCGATGGCTATTGCTCTAAGCAATAGACTTCTCTTTCCAAAAAACGTAATCTGTTTGTCTTTTGCTTTCATACTTATCACAGCTCCCGCAAAGCAGCGGTCAGTTCTGCAATTGCTGTATCGTTTAGATTGGAGATGGTTGGAACATCTGCTTGTGCAACCGTGATTGTTGCGGCAAGCATCACAGCTGCAGAAGCGACAAAGATCGCCATGTTGCACCATCTCCCCCTGATGCTTCTGCGGGCGTTCATCGTACCCCTGCCCCGGTTTGCAGACTCACTGTCCGTAATTGGTGTTACATATGCTTTCATTTACTATTCTCCATCACTATGCCTGAATTTTATAAATTATCCTTAAATCCTATGATCATGATAATGTTAATTATCACAATAATATTTCAATATGTTCTTTCGCTGACATCCTTAATAAGTTATTCTATTCCCTCATCTAGTTCAGTCAGACCTGTACCCCAACAGGATACCTGAAAAACCCTCCATTCAGGTCGGTTACAGGTGGAGTATGTAGCCTGGGTGGGGCGTGAGGGAATTAAGCACGTTCCATAACGCAAGCAGCCGAAATATCAGGTACTAAAAAAGACAAATATCAACATCTCAACAGATAAACACACCCAGGATAATATACCCTGAATATCCCACAAAACCAGGAAAAAAAGCAGCCAGACACATACAAACCCAAATATCCACACCCAGCCCTATTTTACCCTGTACCACACCGCCGACTCCTTCAACGCCTCGATACCAGGCAGTTTCTCGCCAGCTAAAAAGTCGATACAGGCACCCCCACCCGTACTGATATGATCTATCCTGGATTCCACACCAAGTTGTTCCACTACTGCCGCACTATGCCTGCCCCCAATAACACTAAAGCCTGATTTGGTAGCCGCATCGATGAGTTCAACTGTCCCAAGAGTGAAAGGCTCCCTTTCGAACACACCGGCCGGGCCGTTCATAATAACTGTCCCCGCATTCCTGATCTCTTTTGAGAATTTCACAATGGTTTCCAGCCCGATATCCAGGATAGGCAGATCGGAATGCTGGTTCTTATTCAGGATATCGATCGACTCTTCCACCCTCCCACCTTTCTTATCCAGTGCAACATCAACAGGAAGACCGATCTTATTATTGTACTTTTCATGCAGCTTTTTTCAGATCTCTATTTGGTCTCCATATCATGTAACTTTTCTCAATAAGTAAATTTATACAATACAATACAATACGTCAAAAAGAATAAGATAAGACCTGCAATTAGAAAAAAAAATGAGATTAAGGGGAATTGCACCCCTCAAAATACTCCAACCTTATTTCTTCCTTGAATATACTGCGACCAGTATCCCCATAATACCCACCAGTATCCCGAATCCAGGTGTCCCCTTGGTAGTAGCTTCTTCCGTAGGTGTGGAATCAGCCACTGTACCGGAATCTTCTGTAGCAACAGGTTCTACGCTACTTGACTCATTGACCTGTCCCATTATCACGAAGGTGGAGAATCCCGGAGTCGGCGCTGAATACTGATAGTTTCCGCCAGCCTGCCCGGTCATTGTGGTCGTAAGGGGCTTCCACCCGTCATCGTTGTACCTGTACAGGGTAACAGTGGCAGGATCGATGTTGTTCTCCTTGAACCAGCTTTCAGGTACCTGGAAATTTATAACTGAACTGGAGAACTTATCGCCAGACCCACTTGTCCTGGCGAAAAATACGTTGAAATACTTGTATGATTCTCCGCTGGGTGGGTCAGTGGTTATACTGCCTGGCTGGCCGTACAGGACCTCCATCTTTGCTCCCAGCAGGCCATAGGTTCTGGTGGGTGTAACTTCAACTGATGTTACTAAATTATTGAAGTTGTATGTCGAAGAATCACCTGCTCTTAAATATATCCTTAAGAAGACGGTTTCTTCTACATTCTCAGGTTCATCGCTGGTGCCTACACCACCACCACCACCGCCACTGCTGCTTCTGGGTGGTGTCGGTTCCGCTGTTGGTGTGCCTGCAAGCAGGAATGTGCTGCAATTGGTCACATTAACCCAGATATAGTCTGCGGTCGTGTTCCTGCCGTTTGCGATGCAGTAGGTTGGATTGCCTTGGACCAGTTCCATCCACCCGGTGCCGTTTACGAACTTGTAGATGTGGAGTGTGTCCTCGTCTATGCCCAGACCATCGATCTGGGACTGGTTGTAGTCAATTCGGATGTACACGTAACTGTTGCCACTCGTATCGATCGCCAGTGCCTTTGTGATATTTTTGCTCACGTTAACATCCACACCCTTGATCAATTTGACATTCGTACCGAGTCCTGTTGTGGATCCGTTAACCACTGAGCTGTTGACCGGATCACCCATCTCTGTGAAGTTGATCGTACCGGTGACCGTTGAGTTGGTCAGGTTAACTATCGCCGTCGAATCACCTGATGTTGCGGTGGCGTTCCCACCAGATACCTCTGTGGTATTCGTTATCGCGTTTACCGTGATCCATACACTGTCGGTCGCGTTGCTCGATATGCTACCGTTTACCGCGTATATCTCGGTGCGCCCTGCATGTAGTGCTGTGAAGTTCACAACAGAGCCGGTCGTCGCGTTGAGCGTTCCGATGCCTGATGGGGTGGTGTACCATGTGAATGTTATATTTGACGGATATATCGCATTGGTATAATCATATCCCGTGGCATTGAAAGTCATGGACTCGCTGATGTTCAGCGTCTGCGAGGTCTCCGTTATATTGATGCGCTGAAGAATTGCCGTAGGTGCCTGAACGGTATCGCTGACATTGGTAGCTGACATATTTCCATCACCAGTCGCATTCCATGCCCAGACTGTGATGTTTGCCCACCCGCTTGGACCTAAATCTGTATAATTATAGGACGTGTTTGTGGTGTTAGCCCACCCAACGTCTGTACTTACGTTGTAGCCGTCGGTGACAATACCATCTCCAACAGTCCATGTGAAGTTGACCCAGTCGGTGCCTGTCGTGTTCTGGAGATCAGTTGGAACAGGGGGAGTGGTGCCTGTTGGTGCTGCTGGTGCCTGCACGTTATCGCTAACATTGGTAACTGACATGTTTCCATCGCCAGTCGCATTCCATGACCAGACCGTGATGTTTGACCAGTTGCCTGCGCCAACGCTTGAGTTAAGGAATGTGTTTGTGGTGTTGTCCCACTCACCATTCATGCTCACGTTGTAGCCGTCGGTGACAATACCATCTCCAACAGTCCATGTGAAGTTGACCCAGTCGGTGCCTGTCGTGTTCTGGAGATCAGTTGGAACAGGGGGAGTGGTGCCTGTTGGTGCTGCTGGTGCCTGCACGTTATCGCTAACATTGGTAACTGACATGTTTCCATCGCCAGTCGCATTCCATGACCAGACCGTGATGTTTGACCAGTTGCCTGCGCCAACGCTTGAGTTAAGGAATGTGTTTGTGGTGTTGTCCCACTCACCATTCATGCTCACGTTGTAGCCGTCGGTGACAATACCATCTCCAACAGTCCATGTGAAGTTGACCCAGTCGGTGCCTGTCGTGTTCTGGAGATCAGTTGGAACAGGGGGAGTGGTGTCACTTGCGCCTTCAGGGGTGATAAAAATGCCAAAAGCATAGGGCCTGGTTCCCACTGTAACGGTGTCTGTGACTGTGTTGGTAGAAGTATTGATCACCGAGACGCTGTTGCTGCCTTCATTCGACACGTACACGTGCGTTCCTGCCGGGTTCACTGCCACGCCGAAAGGCTTGCTTCCCACTGTAACGTTGGCTGTGACTGTGTTGGTTGAAGTATTGATCACAGAGACGTTGCTGCTGTTATAATTCGATACATACACGTGCGTTCCTGCCGGATTCACTGCCACGCCATAAGGCTTGCTTCCCACTGTAACGGTATCTGCGACCATGTTGGTTGAAGTATTGATCACCGAGACGTCGTTGCTGGCAAGATTCGCCACGTACACGCGCGTTCCTGCCGGGTTCACTGCCACGCCGATAGGAAAGGTTCCCACTGTAACGGTGTCTGTGACTGTGTTGGTTGAAGTATTAATCACCGAGACGCTGTTGCTGATAAGATTCGCCACGTACACGCGTGTTCCTGCCGGGTTCACTGCCACGCCGTAAGGATAACTTCCCACTGTAACGTTGGTTGTGACTGTGTTGGTTGAAGTATTGATCACAGAGACGTTGTTGCTGTCGCGGTTCGCCACGTACACGCGCGTTCCTGCCGGGTTCACTGCCACGCCGATAGGTTTGGTTCCCACTGTAACGTTGGCTGTGACCGTGTTGGTTGAAGTATTGATCACAGAGACGTTGTTGCTGAGATAATTCGACACGTACACGCGCGTTCCTGCCGGGTTCACTGCCACGCCGTAAGGTTCGGTTCCCACTGTAACGTTGGCTGTGACTGTGTTGGTTGAAGTATCAATCACCGAGACGTTGTTGCTGCCATAATTTGTGATATAAGCAAAAGGTGCTGCGGATGCAACAATTGGTGCGAAGCTCAGAATAATTACTACAATTATTAACAATTTTATTGCTTTATTTTGTTGTATCATTTTTAATACACTTCCAATTTGAATTTCTAATTATATTTTACAGTCGAATCAATATAAAGTTTTATGGGTAGTATGGTTTCGTTACCTGATATGGAGACGGAATTGCCGAAATAATCATTCGCTGCACCGCTACTGTATTGAGTTTCACCTTGGAAGCACTGGCGCAAGCTGTTAGGGAAAGGGGCAGCAGCATTGAAATAAACATCGCTACATGTATTCTTCTTTTCATCATGCTACGCCCCCGTTGCATTCGGGCTGTCCGTAATTAGTATTACATCTGCTGTCATTCAATACTCTCCATAACTATATATTAATTTTATAAACCATCACACCATCCTATAATCATATAACTGATGATTTATTTTAGCAAACATCATTAATAAGTTTTTCTATTACCCTATCTGGTTCAGTCAGACTTGTACCTCACCAGGACACCTATAAAACGCACCCTATCGGTCGGTTGCAGTGGGGCATGTGGCCTGGATGGGACGTAAGGAAATTAAGCACGTTTCATAACGCAAGCAGTCGAAATGTCAGTTACTAAAAAAGACAAATATCAACATCTCAACAGATAAACACACTTTAGGATAATAGACCCTGAGTATTCCTCAAAACCAGGAAAAAAAGCAGCCGGACACATGCGAATCCAAATATCCACAGCCCGTCCTATCTCGCCCTGTACCGCACAGCCGACTCCTTCAACGCCTCGATACCAGGCAGTTTCTCACCAGCTAAAAAGTCGATACAAGCACCACCACCCGTACTGATATGATCGATCCTGGATTCCACACCAAGTTGTTCAACTACTGCCGCACTATGCCCGCCGCCAATAACACTAAAGCCTGATTTGGTAGCCGCATCGATGAGTTCAACTGTCCCAAGAGTGAAAGCCTCCCTTTCGAACACACCAGCCGGACCGTTCATAATAACTGTCCCCGCATTCCTGATCTCTTTTGAGAATTTCACAATGGTTTCCAGCCCGATATCCAGGATAGGCAGATCAGGATGATGCTTCTTATTCAGGATATCGATCGACTCTTCCACCCTCACTCCATTCTTATCCAGTGCAACATCAACAGGAAGACCGATCCTATCACTGTACTTTTCAAGCAGCTTCCTGCCAAGCTCTATCTGGTCTCCATATCCCTGTGACTGAATGAATTCCATATTAGGTTTGCCAATATCAACACCCCTGGCTGCCAGGAGGATATTTGCCACTACACCAGTTAGCAGTACCCTGTCAGCCTTTTCATTTTCCAGCACATATTCAGTGACCTTCAATGAATCATCCACCTTCGCACCACCCAGCACATAAACACATTTGCCACGACCGAGATCACAACTGCGGCTTAACGATGTGATTTCCTTTTCCATCAACCTGCCTGCTATACCGGGAAGCACATTAGTAAATCCCATTATGGACAGATGTGAGCGATGGGAGACCGCAAAGGCATCGTTTAAGTAAAAATCTGCCAGAGGATACAGGCGCTGCACCATGTGGGACCGGGCATGTTCCTCTGTAGTACGTTTCAGGCTTTCCTCTGAAAAGAACCTGACATTCTCCAGCATCAGGATATCACCGCTCTTAAGTTTCCTGATCTTTGTAACAGCTTTAGAACCGAAAATATCATCCACATAAGTAATATCCTTGCCAAGCAGATCTGACAGGCACCGGGCATGGGGCTCCATTGTAGTAAAATCGCTTTTTCCGGGCCGGCTCTGGTGGCTCATGAGCACCAATTTAGAATCATCCAGTTCTTTAAATGTAGACAGCGAACCCTTGAACCTTTTATCATCCAGGATCTCATTTCCAGGGCTCATGGGTGAATTCAGGTCCAGCCTGCAAAGAATCGTTTTTCCTGAAAGGTCAAAATCATCAATAGTAAGGTAATCCTTTTCTGGCAAATACTATACCTCGATTGTTGATACCATATATCGGGTTATAAATTATAAAGTATAGTAGTTTAAACTTTCGATACCATGGAAAAAAGTTATATATTGAATATGTACAATCCACCCACAATCCAAGAAAATGTAATATAATGGTATGTTGAGCGGAGTAAGGGGAGAGGGGGTGGGAGTTAGGGGAAAATAACCTTAACCGCTCAACAATCATTTATATATCTTACATAGTATAAAAATGTTGTGATTAATATACTCGATAAAATATGTTTCACTATTAAAACCTTTATATGTTCCCACCACATATAAAACCTGGACGATCAGGAGTGTCCACAACTATGAACATAAACCGTGAGCAGGTATTGATAGAAGCCCTTCCGTATATTAGAGAGTTCCATGACTCCATCATGATAATAAAAGTAGGTGGACACGCCATGGTCGACCCAACCATCATGGCAGATATAGTCCAGGATGTGGTACTCCTGCGTTATGTAGGCATCCATCCAGTGCTCGTACACGGGGGCGGTCCCGAGATTACCCAAAAAATGGAACAGATGGGGAAAAAAAGCGAGTTTGTGGCAGGACTGCGCATCACAGACGATGAGACACTGGAAATCGCACGCATGGTGTTAGTTGGCAACATCAATACCAGGATCGTATCCCTGATAGGCACCTATGGCGGTAAAGGGCTGGGACTCTCAGGCAAGGACGGCCAGCTTATAATGGCAAAGAAAAAAGGCATCCAGCGCGTCACCTTTGAAGGCAGGGAGCATGAGGTAGACCTGGGCTGGGTGGGAGATGTAGAGGTCATCAATCCCGAAATACTCATGATAGCAGCCGAAAATGACTACATACCGGTTGTGGCACCCATAGCAGTGGATGATAAGGGTAACAGCCTGAATATCAATGCCGATACTGTTGCCGGGGACATTGCCGCAGCCTTAAAGGCCAAAAAACTCTTGCTCATGACCGACGTACCCGGAGTATTGGGTAACCCGGATGATGCTGCCAGTCGCATATCCCGCATCCGGCTGGACCAGATTGAGGACATGATCGAGGAGGGCACCATTGCCGGTGGCATGATACCAAAGATACGCTCGGCAGCAGTTGCGGTAGAACAGGGTGTTGAAAAAGTTCATATCATTGACGGTAGCAAGTCCCACAGCATCCTGCTGGAACTATTTACCGATTCTGGTATAGGGACCATGATATATAGTTAGTATTGATGCCTTTTCCAGGATACCAGCACTTCCGAACTGCCCGATCCTCGGTTTGGGATTGTTGATGTTATAAAAATTTTTAAAGTCCGGAGTTCATTTTCGATATAGTTGAAAAACAAACAACGTCAACGATTAAAATGCAAATTCCAACAAGTGATAAGCAATAAACCACGGAGGGCACAGAGGACACAAAGAGAAAAATCAGATACAAGCTCTGTATTTCTCTGTATGTTCACCCATTTCAATAATTTATTTATACATTCATCACAATTACAGTGTTCTACTATTCAAATATCGTACAAGTGATATCTACAGTTTTCAACCGAAGGTGAACCAACCATAAAGGACACATTTCGCAAATTAGGCATTTTCATCGAAGACAACACCTTACCAATTGTCCTGTTAGCAATACTTCTCATAGTGATTTCAATACACGGCGCACAGAACATCGAAATGGAATCGGGCACAGAAACCTTTGTAGAAAAAACATCAAAACTGTACCAGGACTATGACCACCTCTACCTGAGAATTTTTGCAACCGAATCAATAGCCGTACTTATCGAGGGCGGGGACGTAACAAGACCTGAGTTGCTAAAAGCTATTGACAGGCTTCAACAGCAAGTAAAGACCATACCCGGGGTGGTGGGGACTGCCAGTGTGGCATCGGTTATCAAGGATACTAACTACCAGATGACAGGCCAGCACATAATACCTGACAGCCAGGGTGAGATACGATCCATCATAGCAAACCGGTCATCTGACATCGGCATGCTCCTCCCTGATGATACCCATGCAATAGTATGGGTGGAAATGGCAGGTGACTCCACCGATAATGAAAGGATCGAGATACTGCGCGAGACAGAAATAGCAGCTGAACAATCCGGTTTTCCGCCTGCATACGGTGTCATTGTGACAGGAGACCCGGCGTTCTCGATTGCAA
>Ga0255392_10027_pt1 | contig 12972 bp, 4 predicted proteins | sample ANMaggSeSYBR01D5_FD_182114 | JGI IMG/M metagenome (GOLD analysis project Ga0255392, IMG submission 182114) | Sediment cell enrichment communities from methane seep in Santa Monica Basin, California, United Staets - ANME aggregate JGI... | ecosystem: Environmental > Aquatic > Marine > Cold seeps >... | reverse complement strand
ACACAGCTTCAAGTTTATTCATATTCTTTTCAGAGAATATAACATCAACATTGTTTTGCCATTGAGTTAAATACTTAGCTCTAACACCTGTATTTATACTTTCTTGTATGTCAGTTGTTATCGTACCAGCTGGCCAACCTTCTTTAGGTTTAGTGTATTCACCTTTTTGTATAGCAATGACTTGGTCAGCAAACACTTGAAGGTCAGCGTTTTCGGTTACATACTCTGTTAACTCTTTTAAATCTTGTTTACTGATACCTGGTACATCATAACCTTGCGTGTTCCAAATATAAACACGAACAGCTTGTTCTCTAGTAAATGGTTCACCTGGTACTTTTGCTCTTAGGTTTTTAGGCACAAATCCTAATTGTTTTTTAAGAGCTCTATAATCAGCCATTACTGCTAGTCTAGCGTTGTCAATATCATTTACAGCTCTAGCATAAGAATTAAGCAGGTGTGTTTTATACCAAGCCATTTGAGCATCGCCAAGTTTACCTTTGCTAAGAGTTTCGTATAGTAAACCTACAAAGTCTTGAGCTGAATATGGTATACCTCTAAATACTCTACCAAGCGAAGCACCTGCTACTTCTGCCTTTACTTTTTTATATTCTTTTTCCGACGCAATACCAGTTGTTTGCTCTAGTATATCATTAAACCCTTTATCTAACGCCGCTGAGTTACTATATTTAACATACGCTTGTCTTACTTTTGATTTAACGTCTAACACATTTAAAGCGTCGCGAACAGCTTTAACATTTTTATAGGCATCATCTGCAAAGTAAAAATCATTATAACCTTCTGCTGCTTTACTTACAACCCAAGTTGCTTTAGCTTCAGGTGTACTGTTACCTAAACCTACAATATTTTTAAGAGGTATATCTAAACCTATTGCTTTTAAAAACTGATGTATAGGTTCTGCAGCTGCCTGTGTTCTAGCTGTAAGTATGTATACATTATTGTTACCAAACTTTCTATTGCGAGCTACAGCCTTTTCAAACATAGGGCCTTTACCGCCTTCTGTAACTTTTTCAAATTCACTAAAATCAAATTCAGCACCTTGCTGTAGTAACCCTTCGCCTTGCTTAGCAAATTCTTCTGCGTTTAAAACACCTTCTGTTCCATCAGGCATTGTGTATAGCACGTTAGATTTAGTTGTAGCGAGTGTATCGTCAAAGTCCCAAACACTAATTCCTTTACTCTCAGCGTCAGCATCACGTGCGTTATCAATAGCTGTGTCTGACATTTTCATTATAGCTATTGTTTTTTCAACTGGTGTACCAGGAACATTTTCCGCTACTTTAAGTTGTTGCTCTGGATCAAGAGCTTCATATGCTGTAATTCTACCTGACTTAACGGCATCTGAATTAGCTTGATCTGGAAACATTTGTCTAGCGACAATGTCAACCATACCAAACGAATCAAACGTACTTGGATCTTCTAGTCGTATACCAGCAGGAAGTTTTTTAGTGTTTGAATAAGAAACTTTTACTTTTTCATCTAGCTTAGTGTATTCATTTAAATACTTCTGAGCATTTTGTGGTGTTCTTTTACCGTCTATTACGTCAGCTACTAATTGATTTTGCTTAGCAACGCTATCAGCGTTTATTTTAGACTTATCTAATTTCACACCAAGCTCTTCAGCTAGCGACTTACCTGTATCGTAGTTTATAATACCGTTTAAATCAATACCAGCTTTTACAAAACGTATAGCAGGATTTTGTAGTATAGTATAACCTTGTGGTAATGTTGCATCTAGCTTCGCCAAGTCTAATTTAAAGTCATCAGCTTTAGATAATCTAGTTTGGTAGTAATTACTTTTAATAGCTGGCATTACAATATTTGTAGTACCATTTGATAAAGCAAATATAATAGACGCACCTATGACAGACGCTGGTGGATTATGCTCTTCTCTATACTTATCACCGTTTCGTTGTTCTGGTTTAGCTCCTTTAGGCGCGTATTTTTCAGTTAAAGATTTATAATTAAATGGCGCAGCTATCTTTATTAATCCACTAGTTGCTTGATAACCTTGAACTATAATCATTGCGGCTAAAGATTTTGGCATACCAGCCTTAACAGCCTTGTCAAGTCTTTCAACGACACCTTCTAAAACTTCCATGTTAACTTTAGCTTGCGCTTTACCAGCATCTGTATCAGCAGCTTTAACAGTGACTCTTATAGCTTTAGGTTGTTTCTTACCTTTTAAATTTACTTCTGCAGCTTCTAAAGCTTCAAGATAAGAAGGATCTGTTGTACCATAGTACAACCTACCTCTTTGCGGTAAAAGATTAGTTACACCAGTTGGAGGTACAAAACTTTTTCCTAGCTTACCAGTTGTTAGTACTTTTCTCTCGCCTTTAACCCAGTTACCATCAGTTAGCTCATACCAGTAATCACCTTTTTTACCCTGTATGTTTTGAGATTTTAAATAATCATTAAGCTTTTTAGCTAAAGGTACTAATTTTCCATTTTTGCTTTTGCCAAATTTAACTCTAGTAGAACCACTAGAAGTAAACGCTCCAGCTAAAATATCGTTAGGTGTTAATCCGTATTTCTTTATAGCTTCAAGAAAAGTTTTTTGTATTTCAGCTCTATTTTCATCGCTTACACTAGCACTATCTAAACCTAAAAGATCTAATACTTGATTAATATTTCGAGCTACAGATACATCTTCTAATATACTAGTTTGTTTAGGTGTAAGACTAAATTTAGCACCAGCTCTAATTCTTTTTGGTTTACTAGGTATGGCATCTTCAACCATACGGTTTCTAATACTAGTATTAAATAAACCCCGTATAGTCTGACCGACTCTGTCTCTGTATATAGGCTTAACAGGTTTTTCCCTAACAAGATTTAAATAATCTTTTAGCGTACCTGTTAGCTCACCATCTGTATACAAAGCATTCATTACATTGTTAGGTATAAACGTAGCTTTACCAAAGTCATCTTTAGTTCTTGGTAGTCTAGCAAAATCACTAGTAGCGTTGTCTATTAGGTATTGTTTTATACGTGTTAAACCTTCACTATCTTTCTTAGAGTAATTACGTTTTTTGTTATATATAGTTTCTGGATTTACACCAAACATTTTACCATATATCTCTGCAACAGCGACTGGTACGTTTTTAGTTTGACCAAACCTTGTAACCTCTTGACCTTCAAACGCTTTGTTAGTGGCGTCTGATATTTGTTTTTCAGCTTCAGCTTTATTTTTTACACCTAAGTTAGTTAACACCGTATCGCTAAACCTAGTTGTTTCAGTAGGTTTTCTTGGACCTTTAGCTTCTTCAGTAACTTCTACTGTAGCTTCTTCAGCTACAACGCTTTTAGCTTCTGTAACGTCAGCTGTAAACTCTTGACCTAAAACTCTATTAGAAGCTTCAATAGCTCTAGCTGGTAGAAACTTATTTATGTAAGCCGCTAATGGTACACCTGAATTAGGATTATACTCATTAATTAAATCTATTATACCACGCTTACCTGTTTCTATTTCGTCTGTAAGTAGTTGTCTATCAAAATTAGGCGCTTCAGCTCTACGCTGAACTAATCTAGATGTTATAGGTTTAAATTGTTCTATAATATCGAAAGCACCAGAAACTCCTTGTTGATCATATATATCTTGAACACGCTGTGATGATTGTTCTTGAGGTGTTAATGAAGCTGCTGCTCTAAGTTCTACATCTTCAACTACTTCTGGTTTAGATTCTTTTACTTGCTTACCTTCTTGTATCTGTTGCACGTCTGTAACGCTTAAAGTACCTTCTTTTAGTTTTGTACCTAGCGACGTAAGAAACCCTACAACATCTGTTTCACCTGTTAAGTTAAAACTGGTTTGATTATCTGTAGCGTTTTTAATAGAGTTGTTTATGCCAAAGCTTAAAAAGCTTAGTAACCCTTTGTTTTGTTCAGCTTCTAAGTCTAATCTACCCGAAGATACTTCTTCTAAAAAGTTAGTTAAAACTTCATCTGCATCTTGACCCTTAGTTCTACGCTGTATTCTTCTATAAGCAGATGGGTTTGACTTTTCTAGATAATTCATTACTGTAACCGATAAGTCTGTAAAGTCACTAGGGTTAGAACTTAATCCTTCTGTAAATAACGTGTGGCCAATTTCATGTATATTTGTACCTGTTTTACCGTTTGCTATAGCATTTTCTTTTACTATAACTATATCATATGTAGTTTTACCTGTCTCAGTATTACGCAACGATAGGTTAACACCGTTAGCAGAACCAGAGTTTACGTTTTTAGTAAACTGTGCCAGTTGTTTTTTAGCATCTTCTTCTGTAAGGCCACTGTTTGGGTCTGCAAGTCTAGCATCTAACATGTTACTAAATGCATCTATAGCTTCAGCTTTATTTTCAGCTACAACAGAGTTTTGATCAACCCCAGCTTCGCTTAAAACTTGATTAGCTTTTAAGCTTTGTTCTATGTTGGCATCAAACGTATCTATCTGCCAAAGCTTTTCAGCTTTTTGTTTTAATTGTAGATTAGTAAACTCTACACCTTCTTGTTCTAATTCAACTTTAGCTCTGTCAATATATTTATTACGCTCAGCTTTAGGTAATAAATCTATGTTAATCTTATAGTCTTTTCTAAAGTTATCTCTAGCTAATTGTTCAAATTCAAACTCAGCGTGTAGCCCTGCTAATATAGGTTTTTTTTGTGCGTCGCTTAGCTCATTACTTTCAAGTATTTGTTTTGCTTTAAGTCTTAATTGCTCTTGCCTTTGTGTTGCTCTCGCGTATAAATCAAAGCCTTCAGTAGTTAAATTAGCTACAACTTTTTCTTCTACTTGTTTTATTATTTCGTTGTTAGCATCGTTTAACTCTGCTACTTTTTGCTGTATTATTTTATATTCTGTAGTTCTTTTGTTTAGACTTAAACCTATCTCGTTTAACTCAACCATTTCATCTAGGTTCTTTCTATAGCCTTCAAAGCTATTATAGTCAGATAAGTTTGACAAAACCATACCTTTAACAACAGGTACAGAATTTAAACCAGTACCTATAAACATACCATCAAAAGCACCTTGAGGAACATTGTCAAATATACTTACGCCTTCTTTACCTCTAGCTATATCAATACTGTTCTGTACAAGAACGGTTCCACCTTCTGAAATAGGTTCAACAATAGCACCATCAACACCAGCTCTTATGTATTGTTTTTTAAAATGGTTTTTAAAACCTTGTTTAATCAAAGCTCTTTTACCTATTATATCAGCTACATCAAACCCTCTTTTTAAAGCAAAAAATGTAGGTGCAAAACCTAACGCAACTTCTGCAGAAGCAAATCCTAAAGCAACAGCTGCTTTATAATGTGTAGATTGATCTGTACCAAGTAACTCTTCTTCTTCATCTAATAATCTTCGTTGATCATCATATGAGCTAGCGCCAATACCTATCATACCTGGATATAGACCAGCAGCTAACATTGTAAATGTACCAGCTTGCCCTACTGTTTGCTGTAAAGCATACTCGCCAAAATTTTCCAAGCTGTTAAAAGCGTCATCAAAAGCAACATCATCTTTGTACTTTTTACTGTACATGTCTTCTGCTTTTTCAACAATATCAGTAGTAAAGTCTGTAATAGCATATGGATTTATAGGCGACGTATTTCTTATTACGGTTTCTATAACATCTTCGTCTATACCAAACATTTTGTTTAAAGCTATTTCATAAGAGTCGGTAGCTATTCTAGTAATACCACCTGCTAGCTTATAAGGTATAGAACCCATTTGGAGCTGTATATTAGCTCCAGCTTTTTGCAATGTACTATAATTCTTTTTTAAGAATTCTAATTCAACTTCAGCTTCGTTTAGCCCTACAGGTATTTCGTTTATTTCTTTTTCTAATCCAGCCAGTGTACTACTTACTTCTTGATTTTCTTTAACTAAATCTTTGTATAAATTAAAAGTTGCTTTTGGAACTTCTTTACCTGTAGACAACACAACTGTCTCAGCGTTTTCAACAGCTTCTTTGTATTTATTTACAAGGTTATTATATAAGTCAATACTAGCTTGCGTGGGTAAGTTTTCTGGATCACCTAATTCATTTATTTTTTGCAGGTATACATCAGCGTCTTTAGCGCTATTTAATCCACTTAAATCAAACTTATAATCAGGATCATCAAATCTAGCTGATATGTTTATTAAGTTTACACTGTTAGGACTATCTTTATATTTGTTAAATATAGTTTGATACTGATCAGTTGCTCCTGTAAGTTTCTTATCTAACTTTATATACTCGTCAACTTTGTAAGGTACAAGTTTTTCTCTTTCTTCGTTTGGTATTGAATCCAAATACTCATTAGACTTTCTTTTTTTAACGTCGTACCTGTACTTATCTTTTATATTTCTTTCAGCAAGCTTACGTATCTGCTGGTTAGTAGGGTCTTCAACGCCATTTTCTACTAGCATATTTTTAGCGTCGAAAAGTTCTTGCTCATACGGCTGAACCATTTCCATTAAGTTACCTGCCTCATCGTAATCAGGTCTATATACTAAATCAAACTCTTCTACGTACTCACCAGTCGTAGGGTTTTTCCAACGAGGATCAAATACAGTGTTTATTAAATCTTCGTTTGTCTGTGGGTCATATGGTTGTAGTTCTCTACCTATGCCTTTAGGTGTAAAATCTATAGGGTTATTTAAAAAATCACTATCAACTTGATTAAAAGCCATTGCTTCTTCATAATCTTGCTTAGACTCTAAATCTGGTTTTAGCTGACGATCTTCTAATTCTTTTTGTCTAGTCTGAGCTCTACCACTACGCTTTGGCTGTGATACCAAAGAAGTATCTACCGATTCTAATTCCGTACTCTCGGATGCTTGCTCCGGTTGCGGTGTTACAGTTGCATCCGTTTCCGCAACACCGTTTGTCTTTCCCCCTACAAAAGTAGCTTTACGTTCGTCTACTTTAGTTTGAATATCAGCTGTAGATAAACCTTGAGCTTGTAGTTCATCGACTAAAGCTTTCAATTCTGCAATTTGCTCTTCGTTCATATTATTTTATTTATTGACCAGGCATTGTTAATAAATCAATTCCTTTATAATCCGCTGGTTCTGCTTGTATATCTTGTAGATAACTATTATCACCTGTATCTATAAACTTCAACAGATCTCTAAGTTTATCTTCAGTTAGGTTTTCAAATACATTTACAGATCTATCACCACCAGGTGTAGACTTTGTTAAAGTGCGGCCTTGCCTACCTCCAACTATAACTTCAGAGCCAGAAACCCTAAATCCATATGGAGCTAATTGAACTTCCATATCACTTAAATTATATAAAGGTTTACCTTCTTCTTCAGGACCTACGGCTCTACTATCTATTTTAATTTCATCTATGTAAGAAACATCTACTGGTCCACCACCACCATCACCTGTTTTAGCTAACGTATAATTACTATCATTACCATCACGTAAATCTGAGTATGTGAAATCAGCTATAGCAGCTTCTAGTAAGGCTACAGATTCAGGATTAAATGCAGTGCCAGTGTCTCCAAAAGACATATCTAATTTGTAACCGCCATTTTCATCTTGTCTGTACTTAACACCAAATTCTTTTTCTAAGTTTGCAACAATAGCTGGATCTATATTAGCGCCTTGACCAAGTGTAGTATTCCATAAATTCATTGCTTGCTGAGGAAATTTAGCGTAACTTCTAGATTGAGCGTTTATAAACACAGAAGTTGTGCCTTCTATCTTACCTTGATTACGTGGTCTAAATTGATAGTTATACTTTCCGTCTTTAGTTGTACCTTGCGTTACATCACCTACATAGCCATCTGTATACTGTTTTGTTTTATCGTCTATAATGCCAGACTCAACTAAAAATTTATTCCTAGCTGACGCTAAATCGTCTATTTTACCACCATCAAAAGTAAACAATACTTTTGGATCTGCAACTACATAGTTATTGTCTATCTCTCCTTTCTCAAATGCTTCGCTTATTTGATCGCTAGTGTACATTGTTTTAAGTTTCCAATTATCATCTTCATCAAAAAACCATTGCTCTTTAGGATTTCTAGTTGTTCCTAATCTAGTAGGCATAGCTAGTTGATATTGTTTTGATAAACCTTCATTCATGTTAACTGTAGATACACCATTAGGCATGTTAACATCTGCATATCCATCTATATAGTCAGCCGCAAAACCTGCATCAGCTTGTTTGCCTGACTCAACAACCATACCTAGTTCATTTATTTTTCCGTCCCAAAAAGCGTACTCTTTAGCAAAGGTAGCTTGCTCTTCTCTACTTCTGGCAGATTTCATGCCCATGTAAGCATTTGCTTTTCTATCAATAGCAAACAAACCAACTTGGTTTAGACTTGGATTGTTTACACCTACCTTTTCCATGTTGTCACTAAACTCATCGTAGTTATCTAAAACAAATTTAGCGTTTTGATCTAAATACTTTTGAGTTTGTTGTACAGCTAATGAATTATTTTTAGACCTACTAGCTATTTGTTTAGCAGTTATACTGCCCATTGTTTCAATAGCTTTGGCCCATGGGTTATTAGAAGTATCTACAACTGTAGTAGGGTTTTCATAAGCACCTCCTCTGCTGCCGTAATTTCTTGAAAATTGTGGTAAATTTGCCATACTTTTTTTATTACATTGTGCCTATGCCAGCGCTAGCTATATTACCAACAGCACCAATACCAGCCCCTATAATTTGAGCTTGTGATTGTCTTGCCGCTACTTCTTGTTGAGCTGCGCCTGTTATTTGAGCTTGCTTTCTGTTTAACTGCTCTGATTCTCTACGTTCTTTTTCACCATAAACAAACTCTTTACCAAGAACATCAGCTTGTTGCAAGCGTTGAGCTTCAGTCATTTGAGCGTTTTGAACTCTTTGAGCTTCAGACATTTGTTTATCTTGCATGCGCTCTTCTCCTCTTGCTATAAGTTCTTGATTTTTAGCTTCTTGAGATTCTATACTAGCAGCGATACCTCTTTTGCTTTGTAGTGCAGCTTGAGCTAAAGCTGTAGCACCACCAGCACTTGCACCAGTAGATGCTAATAGATCTAATGTATTAGCTAAAGCAATATCTGCTTCTTCAGCTTGAAACTCAGCGGCTTTTGTAGCAACACCTACGTTTTCAAACGGATTTGAAATCATACCAGAATTATCTACTATCATTCCTTCTAAAGAAACAACATCCTCGTAAGGATTTATAATTTGTTGTCTTGAATCTTCTAGCGCGGTGAGTTCTTTAGTTAAACGGTTCTTGTTGCTTCTAGCTCTACGCTCTGCTTTGTTTTGTTGGTTCGCCGCTACAGCGGTACCAATACCAGTAACAGCTGCACCAACAACCATTGCCGTTGCTATTCCCATAATTAATTTATTTTTTTCATTAATTCGTATGAAGGCTGTGGATCTTCTAACCAGCCTTTATTTCTCATGGACTTGCGTATACCATTGCTTTTACCTATAAAAAGCATATACTTAAATCCCATATCAATTGCTATTTTTTCTGCATCATCAATTAGTTTGTCTATTATATGAGTTCTATCATCTTTGTAATCAGGATCTGATATAATAAATTCTAACCAACAACCTTTTGAATTTGTTTTAAATATAAATCCAGCTATAACTGGTTTATTATTTTCTTCAATAATTATACCACCTGTACCATTTTCTGGTAGGGCATCATTATTTGGTATAGGCCAATTATGACCTTTCCACCAAGAGCATAACATGCTCCAGTCTTTTTCTGTTATTCTACGAGTATTTAATTCCATTTAATTTAATATGATGATTCTACATATTCAGAAGAAACCGCAAACAACTCTCTTGTTTTACCACCTTCGCCTGGCACCTGTGTAGAGTTATCTGTTTTTATAGTTACAGTAGAATAATAACCTTTTACACCTGAAATACTTGCGCCAAATAAAACTTCTTGTGCCGTAGCTTGACTATTATTTATAAGATTAGAAAAATACTTACCTTCTTTTCTATAAAAACCAGCATAATACTGTATAGAGTCTTGTGTATAAGCACCTTCATCATAACTCAAAACAACGTTTGCTGTATCGTTTAAATCAAAACTTCTAGCTGCATTAAATTCAGAAACCTCCCAACCAGAAGATCCTTCGTAATTAATTGTTTTAAAAACTTTAGAAGCACTTACCTTTGGGTTAAATACAAATGTAATTTTAGAATCAGAATATACACCGTAAAACTTAGATCTATTATCATCGCTACCAACTTCTTGATAATTGTGTTGATATAGAGTACCGTTATTTATACTGTAAAACCTAGCTTTAATACTAAACGCTTGCTCTGGCTTATAAGTAAATCTACTTGTCCAACCAAGCACAGATTCATCAAATGCTAGTGTTTGGTAATTGTTTGAAAAAATAAACCAATTACTAGTATCACTACTTGGCGGAGTGGTTGAACCTGAAACGTCAGATATACAAATGTAAACATTACCTAAATATGTTACAGCGTCATCTTTTTCATAATCACTGCCAGAAACCCAAGCTCCTCTGTCATTTCCAGTTATTGTCGGCGTTATATTAGAACCTTGCAAGCTTAATACGTATTGCTTCGTGTATATATCCCAAGCGCCTACAGCTTTATCGTTTACACTTAAATTAGAAAGCTCATCTCTAAAATAATCATACGTACCGTAGTTAGATATTTCAGTAATACCATCTTGTGATAAGCGTAATATAGCGTTTCTGTTTTTATCTACAAAATATTTTCTATATCCATATACGGCAAAACTTTCTGGGTTTTTACTTATACCAAAGTTACCAGCGTAAGAGGATATTTGACCTATCACTAGATTTAATTGACTAACAGCACTAGCGTTACCTTCAGCTGTGTATATAGCGTCTTTATCTATAAGCGCTCTACTAACTTTATTTTCTTGAAATATAACAAGATTTGTATCTTCAGCATATAACCTTTGTATACTACCATTTGCTGGATCTGCAGCTTTAGTTATATCTTCACCAACACTAAATACATTTGTATTATTAATACCAGTTCTTGAGTTAAATATACCTGAGTATATAAGTGCGTTACCTCTTACACTTCCGTTAGGTTCATCGTCTACTAAATAAGCTCTTACACCATAATCAACATTTGTATTGTTATATCCACCTCGTATTCTAGCTTCTTCAACAACCCAGCTATTATCTTGCTCTGTATCAGCTATTGGTGTTTGAGGGAAAGCTCCATTACCAGAGGGAATGCCTGAGCTACCCATCCAAATAGGAGGTGTTGTAGCTGTTGCTCCATTGGCAACAGTCTTCCTTAGCAAAAAAGAGTTAAAATATTTTACTTCTATAACTGCTCCCATAATTAAGTATAACAAGGTGTTTGACTACCAGGATTAACAAGTCCCGTTGTGTTTTGAAAAAACAATATATATCTACCGGCATTGGTATATTCAGGACTTAAAAACGAACCGCCAAATAAATTTTCCATTCTTCTAATTACATAAGAAGTTCCAGATGTTGAAGAACTATATTTATTATTTAAACTTGTATCAGTATATAATTGTGTTACATATTTTGCAACAGGTTCTCTAGCATAAACATCACCGCTTGGCGTTGCACTACAAGAACCTTGACTTATTCTATATCTAAACACAGTGTTAGGATCTGAACCGCCTGGAGCTATAGAATCATCAATGCCACCAGCAGTATTACTTGGATAATAAAAATCGCCTGTTTCGAATATATGACCCATTTGACTGGTGTAATAAGGTGTTTGAGTACAGCTGAAACCATTTTGATTATCACCTTGAGGCGTTAATTTTCCAAAAGTCGAAGCCATGTTTGAATGCAGAATTCTATACTCACCTGGAATATCAAACGCGTAAACTAAACCAGCATATCGGTTTACAAAGTTGTTTTCTAGACGAGTAACTACTATCTGTGGATTAGAAAAAGAACTCCAATTACTAGGGTTGACAGTGCTACTATCTAAACCTCCAGAACCTAAGCCATCCCAAAACCATGTACCTGTAAAATCCGCAGCGACACCGTTCATGTCAATAGCTGTAGTCCAAGTGCTGTTAGAATTTGCTCGGTATGCTATCTGGTATCTAAAATTAATTTCTGGAAACTGTTGACCTGTGTAAGGTGCACCACTGAAAGGATTAAAATACAAATAAAAAGCACCAGTAGTAAGACCACCTTGCGAAACTTTTTCATTTGCAAAACCACTAAGATTACTACCAGTTCCAAACATAAAGCCTGTTTGGTTAGGGTCACAAACAGATCTGTTGTTTATTGGTGTAGATAAATTTTGTACTAATCCTTTTAAATTAAAACTAGTATTATAACCATTACTATTATAACTTATATTTCCAAAACTGCTTGGTATGTTATTTGTTAAATTAGTGTAATTGTTCGTAAAATATATAGCAGCTCCTCGACTATCAGCAAGCGTACCGTTTGTAGGGAACTCTTTAAAAGAAGGTAAATTTGTATTTGGCTTATCAAAAATAATATCAAAAGTTTTATCTACAGTTTTAGCCGTCGGGTTTCCGTTATCCGTAACTCTAACTGTAAAAGTACCTGTTCCAGCCGCTTGAGTATTACTGTTTTGAACTTCATTATTGTTAACAACAGAGTATACGCCGCTACCTGTTGAGCTAACTATATTAAAGTCTAGCCCTTGTGTATATGTTGTAGTGATTGGATTTTGATCATTTGATCCATTTTTACCAGTTAAATTTTGTAAAACAGATTGTTGCCCGACTAATACTTGTATAGGTGTTGCGTTAGAATTATCTATTGATGGATCAGAGTTTTGTAATAACCCAGACACAGGTACGTTTGGACTTATGCCTTGACTTGTTGTTACTTGGAACTTAAAATTATATGATTCTTGCAAACCTGCATCGCCAGGTGACGCGGTATAATAAAAATATGAGTTTGTCTGCAACTTGTATTCACTGTTAGGTAAACTAACTAAAGTCCATTCACTAGCTCTATTTGTTCCAGATCCTGA
>Ga0255392_10020_pt1 | contig 14052 bp, 36 predicted proteins | sample ANMaggSeSYBR01D5_FD_182114 | JGI IMG/M metagenome (GOLD analysis project Ga0255392, IMG submission 182114) | Sediment cell enrichment communities from methane seep in Santa Monica Basin, California, United Staets - ANME aggregate JGI... | ecosystem: Environmental > Aquatic > Marine > Cold seeps >... | reverse complement strand
ACTCAAACTAATTAACTATGCAATATATACTAACTTGTCCTAACGGCGAAAAAATAGATATGACTAGCGATGTACTCAAACAATGGAAAGGTGAGATAACTCGCGAAGATGTCACAAACAAAATACAATTACTAAAGGATAATAATATAAAATAATTATGCGTAAATTCAATCACTATACAATTCTAAAACTGGTAGTTTATGGCTATATAACATTAGCATCACTTGGTATTATTGGCTTAATCTTCAATCTTGTAACAGGTAATTTAAACGCTGACTTTGGAATGTTCTAAAATAACTAACTATGCAAGGAGATTTAATATCTTTAATCAGATTCATTTACGCTCATGACTTAAACGAGTCAGAGCTAAATGATGACGAATATCTAACATCTTTAATAAATAACTACTATGAAAACTTATAGAAATATAAATTATGACTACAACGAGTGGACTACTCACACTGGTAAATCAGCGAGTGGTTATTCATGCGAAGCTTTCGGTGAGTTTCCATATCATATCGCTAAACTAACTTCAGAGACCGAAGACGGTATCAAAGAGCGCATCGATGATCTTCTTAATTACAAAGCGGAATACGAAGCTAGACGTGAACTTTCTAACAAAGCGGCGCAATCGTTTTATAACTCAATGGGTCAATATAAAGGCGATTAATATGAAAAGAGATCTATACAAATACCAAAGAGCTAGAAGTATTCGTAATCGTAAGGTTATTTCTAAAATTACTAAAGTGCAAATTGAAGCTATCGAACGTGAATACTACGATAGATTTAACTCAGAACTATCTTCATGGGTAGGAGAGATGTATTAAATTACAAACAAATAACAATATCTTTTGGATAATATAATAAATAACAAACTATGCAAACAATTAAATTCTATAAAAAATACGACACTCATCTAGCTAAACTTGGCGATGTTGAATACAAAGGCTATAATATCGGCGATCTACCTCCAACATTTGGCTTTATCACTAATCCAGCCGGACAAGAAGGTAAATCACACTGGTTTAACTACAAAGGTTTAACTTATCTTGAAAAAACTGAATTGCCATGGTAGTTAAAACTATGAAAGATCTGCTCAACTATGTTGAAGAGCAAAAAAAGATTCGAGCTGCGGAGCATAGACGCAAGTTCGCGCATCACGGTGAATGTGGTGGACTAACTGACAAAGAGTGGTTTTCAGTAAAACACAGTCAAAAATCTAGTTTTCCAAAAGCTAGAAAGTTCACCCATCACAAGATGTGGCGCGAAACAGGTAGTAAATATACAGTCGAACAACTAAAACAAATAGCAAAATCATGAGTAAAATGAAAGAAATAGACGATATAGCTCAAGGTGTAGCAGATGTTACACTAGAACTGATGGAAGACAGTGTTGAGTGGCAAATAGCTGACCAACCTGTAGACGGTGATGCTTATTTTGAGCTAAAAGATTACGTTATAAGTAAAGCAATTGAGCTTCTTTACAAACAAAAAACAATAACTACTGGATAATATAATAAACAAATAAACAAATATGTATTGTAGATGCGGAAATACTGTGCACCCAGTGCGAATAGACTTAGGTTACAAAACTTGTGTCGAGTGTTCAACCACTCAAACTTACAGCTATGTACCTATCATCGAGCACAAGACAGGCAATACTATTCAAATCGTCAGCCAAGAAGTATCAGCGAGTGTGCACAGAGCTTGGCGGCGTAAGTGAGGAGCATCCAATGCGGGGTACACACCGGTAAATGACGCGCGGCTCCTCATATGGGCGTGAAATGGTTAGACAAGAAATAGGAGGCGAAAGCCACACTAACTTGAACGTAGGTTCGATTCCTGCCACGTCCACTATATTACAAACAAAATACATTATCTAATGGATAATATATATACAATTATGAATGAAATTAAAACACTTAAACAACGGCTTAAACCAGATATCAAAGCAAAGCTTGAGTCTAATGACCGTAAATACTCTGCAGCAGTACGCAGTTTATTTGCTACGCTAGACAAAACTAAGTTTGTCAGTGACTTAACAATTGGCGATATTCGCTCATTGCATACGTTTTCTGACACAAGGTTAAACAATCTTAATAGCTACGATCTAATGTGGTGTGAGCATATATTTAACGACAATGACTGATACAACTAAATTACAAGCGCACGATAAAGCTTTTGCAAATATGCATCAGTTATCTATCGAAATGGCTCAAACCAGACTTCAACTAGAAGGCAAGGCGTCAAGTATATTTGACGAAGAGCAATTACAAGCTACATTGGATTCTCAACTAAGAGAATTCGATGCATGGAATTATATAGCAACTTTAATAGAAAAAGATTATGGAAAACACAGTTACGTTGATGAAATCCTTGGGTATAAACGAAGTTACGACTTCGCGGCAGAAGGATAATGGCACAAGAACTTTTGAAACACCTTTTACCGTTAGAGGTAAGCGTGTAAAGTTTATGTCTTACAAAAGCGGTTATGTAAGAATTGATAGAAATTGCCACTCAACATACCAAATAAACAAGACGTATGACGTTGATTATAAGGTAGTTATGTACAATGGTGAATTTTATAAGTGCAAAAACAGACGGCGTATGATGATATACAACGAAGAATCTAGAATAAACTATATTCTAAAGTTTATACTAAAGAACTATTTTAAATGGAATAACAATGACAGATAATAAATTAAAACTAGACGAAGAACTTGTGCGGCAATTACTTGCAGAAGACAATGTCACTGTAGCTGAAGACACTAGCTTTGCTATTATGCTTGAGCGTACTAAACACCATTTTGACTTTGAAATAACAGATGGTTGGGCTAAAAATCCTGACATGATGTTTTACACAGAGACAACTTCTGATGGTTATGAAGTGTGGGTGGCAACAGATGATGATCAACGACCATCAATTAATGAAGATATATACTATTATGAAAGTGATTGGCTTGAAAAGATGCCTGATGCTATGACAGATGGTATGACTATTTACTTTCAAGAACTCAACGATGATAACTATGAGTTTGAAGATGTTGTACTAAATGTATACGAAGAGTATTACAATGACAAAAGACAAGAACTAATTGAAAAGTTAATTGACGACGGATATGAGTGGGAAGAAGAATGATACAGGTCAAAAGCCATTGCCAAAGTGGTATGATGGGGCTATATATACTAAATGGGAAACGGTAACTAACCCATTTTCAGGTCAATCAGAGTTGTTATCGCCTAATGAAGTTGCAATGTATGACTTAATTATGGGTTTAACTATGACGCTTGAGCGTACAGGTTTCAGATCAGAAAAGCTAATGAAAGACCACAGAAGAGGTATTGACTGGTTTAGATCAGCAAACCCTGAAGCGTATATGACTTTGCTAGACTAGCAACACAGGACGCAATGGTTAATACAAGTTCGATTCTTGTACGTCCACTAACTTTAAATTAATTATTATGCCTAACATGAGTTATTGCCGTTTTGAAAACACGGTAAACGACATGCAAGATTGCTTAAATGCAATCGAAGATCGTGAAGTAAACGATCTAAGCGACTACGAGGTAAAAGCTTTACAGCATTTTTTAGAGCTAGGTAGAGTTATCGTAGATTACGAAGATGATATTCAACAAATTTTAGACAGACACTACTATGATGGATAGAGATAAACATATATGGGAAGGTTGGACAGTCGGTGACTTCATTGACGATGTAGAACCTATGTTCGATATGTGCGCTCCGTTTATGGACAAGCAAAGCCTTAAACTTTGGGTTGCACAAGAACAACCTTATTACAAGAAACATATACCAGAAGTATACAATTACTTCTTAAAAAAATCAGGACTATAATATGGCAACAAGAAACTTAACAATGGTCGTTGATCGCGAGCACGCGGAAAAGTACAAGGAAGGCTTTGCGGCTGATCCTAGTAACTTTACTGACAATAGCTATGTAAATATGTACTTACACCACGATGGTTATCCTGAGTTTCAGGGTGTACAAATAGCTAATTGGGTGCATACTAACGGCAGACAAGACGGTAGCGCGATGGCAGCAAAGCTAGTTCATGACATGTACTATGACAGTTGCTACTTATATCCATCACCAGATGCAATAGATCATCAGTTTACTTATATCATTTGGTCAGGTAAAAAAGATATATGGATCAGTTGTTATGACAATTACAACAGTGAAAATGTATTTGTACTAACACCTGCTAAAGTAATATCACGTTATATGTCTGATTATGAGTACACTGACTTCGCTAATGGCGAAAAAAGATGGGAAAAAAATGAGATGGAACTATATAATAATAAAAACTTTTCATGACTAAAAAAGAACTAGATTATTTAGCAGAAAAGGTAGCAGATGCTGTTGTCGATAAGATGTTTAATTCTGACGACTTTGAAGTGTCTGCTTTACCTGCTGCTACAGACGAACAGATGATTGTAGCTGAGATCGCTAGACTTATGACGCTAATGTCACAGTATGAAGATACTGAAGAATACGAAAAAGCAGCTATAATCAAGAATAAAATTAGTAAATTAGAAAATATAATAAGAAAATTATGATAAAACCTATGTTGGCTCATAAAGTTAATGATAAAAAAATTGACTTTACTAAGCCCGTATTTATACAACCTAAGCTTGATGGCGTGCGTTGTATCTTTACAAAAGATGGAGCATACTCACGTACGGGTAAACAGTTCTATAATCTACAACACCTTGAATTGCGACTTAAAGAATTTTTTAAACTAAATCCAGATGTTCAGCTCGATGGTGAGCTGTATAATCATGCTCTAAGAGAAGATTTCGAGCAAATCATATCATTAGTCAGAAAACAAAAACCAACTGACGAGGATCGTTTAAATGCGCAAAAACTTATACAATACCACGTATATGACTATATTGTGCCGTTTATTAGTTACGAAGCTAGACTTGATTGGCTGTTATCAAATAAAGTACTGTGGTGGGGTAATGTAATTATACCTGTTGAGACTCACAGAGTATACAAGTACGAAGAAGCTGCTAATATGCACTATGACGGTTTTCTAAAGCAAGGTTACGAAGGCTCTATACTAAGACTTAACGGTGCTTATGAGCAAAAACGTAGTTACAACTTACAAAAATTCAAAGACTTCAGTGACACCGAAGCTACTATTATTGGTTATGAAGCTGGTAAAGGTAAGTTTACAGGTCTTATCGGTAAGTTTTTTATGGTAGATGATGATGGTAACGAGTTCGGTTGTCCAATCGGTAAAGGTTACAACTACTCTGATCGTCGTTATATACTAGATAACATTCACGACTACATGGGTAAAGTTGCTACATTCACGTACTTCGAACGTACTAAAGCTGGTAGTTACAGACATCCGTTGTACAAAACATTACGTAACTATGAGTAAATTAATATGGAAGCTTTACGCTCAGAATATGATTAGCGAAGAAGTGGCACAAATCTTGTTGGATAAATTATACGAATGAATATATTTTATCTAGATCGAGATCCTTACAAAGCTGCTAGTTATTTTTATGATAAGCATAAAGTAAAGATGATATTAGAATCAGCTCAAATGCTTTGCACAGCTCATCACGTGTATGGTAATCCAGACAATGTGCCATATAGGCAGGCGCATCTAAACCATCCGTCAACGATATGGGCTAGACAAAGCAGACCAAACTATTATTGGTTATACGAGCACATGATAGCATTAGGACAAGAGTATACAAAACGCTATGACAAAGTACACATGTCAATAGATAAATGCAAAAATGCATTACGCTTTTGTCCTGATGGTATCGAATCTGTAGTATTCACAGAACCACCGCAATGTATGCCAGACGAGTACAAAGTGCCCGGCTGTAGCATAACTGCCTATTGGAATTATTATGAACAAGATAAATATAAAGTAGCAAACAAAAATGAGCAAATCATTATACGACCACGTGATCAGCGTAAACTATATGAATATAGCGCATAAGATCAAAAGTTTTCAGAAAAAGAAACAAAAACCTAAAGATAATGGGAAAAACAAAAGAGTTATTTACTAAATTAAGAGAAGAAGAATTTTTAAAAGAACACATAATTGTGTGTACTTTAAAACCCGAAGGGACTGTGACAACAGCCCCTAATAATAAGGAGTAATAGGCTAATGTCACAAGACAGAAACTTAAAGTTTTTAAACAATAACCGCATCGTGTACAGGCGAGATCCAATAACGGATAAGCCAGATGAAGTACATGACTGGGGTGTGGTGTATTACAACGGTACACACGAGTGTTATGAATTGTTTAGAACTAGAGCTAAAATTACAACTTATAAATCTCTTAAATGGCATTTGCTTGTATTGTGGTACTTAAATCCTCAGCTTGATCAAGATAAGTTTGAGTATATCGCAAGACATCTAGTAAATAAAGCTAATGGCTTTGTTACATTTAACGTATCAGAGCAGTTGTTTAAGAACATTATTTATGATGTTAGCATGTATGACTTAGAATATCCGCCTAAAAACAAATTACGTAAAGTTATATTTAACGATACGTGTGGTCTTGAGGTTAGTGAAAAACTAAGTATTGTAGGTAGCATTATAGGTAGATCTAAAGCTGTAGCTGCAGATGATATCTATGATGCTATGCTAACATTAAACGAGATGAAGCAAACTATAACTGTTAAAAAACTAGCAAGTTATTTTAATTGCTCAGATCGTACTATTTATAGAAATATAACACAGGAACTAAAGAAAGAAAAAGAACTTTTAAACTCACAATTATGAATTATCCAGACGCAGACAAACACTTTTGGGCTAGTGTAACAAAAAGTGTTATAAGAGTAGGAGGCTATTGCTTTTTATTTATTGACATACAACTAGCTGCTTGGGTGCTAATTAGCAGCGAAGTAATCGGTGTAATAGAAGAATTAGTATGAAAAAGTACAATGTACAGAATTACATTAGGTACAAAGAAGATGTTAAAAAATCTATGCCTGAAGTAAAGTTTTACGATAAATACACTCGAGAAGAACTTATTGTAAAGTTTTTACCTCTTGTAGAAAACCTAGCACGAAAGTTTTCAACAACTCAACAAGCTTCAGGTGTGTTAAGTATAAATGACTTAATACAAATAGGATCTGAAGGTTTAATTAAAGCCGTTGATAAGTTAACATGGGAAAAACTAAATGAATCTGAAGATATTGAAAAAACTTTAAAATCATTTTTTAGCAAACGTGTTAAAGGTGCTATACGTAGACGCATTGACATGCATAGAGGTGATATACGTATTCCAGAACATAAAATAAATGAAATACGTAAAAATCCTAAGGATAAAAAAATGGTTGAAATGTTTTTCAACTCTATGTTTTTGTCTATAGATGCTCAACCAAGTAATGACGAAGGCGAGCAAATGATATATCAAATAGCAGACAAATCAGAGCCATATAATATAGCTTTGTTAAATAGTTATTTGAAAAGCTTATTGTTAAAACATCTTACTGAAAAAGAATATGATGTGCTACGATTAAGCTACGGACTTGACTGCGATAAACATACAGCTAAAGAAATCGCAGCTAAATTAAAGATAGATGGTGTTAGTAATTATGTACGTATAAGTGAGCTAAAAAAGCAAGCTGTACAGAAATTAATTGACAACGTTGATCACTCACAAGTGATTGACTATCTGTAAGTTAGTGATGTAAAACAGTATATTTGTATGTAATTATATAAGTATACCAAATACCAAAACTTTATGACGTTAAACGAAAAGTTAGCAACAATACAAACCAAGTTTAAATCTAAAAAATCTAGATTTAACTCATTCGGCAAATACTACTTTAGATCAGCCGAAGACATTCTCGAAGCTATTAAACCCTTTGTTAAGGAGCTAGGTGTTACTGTTACAATTAATGAAGAGTTAGTTGATACAGCAGTACTGCAAAGCACAGCAACTATAACTGACGGGACTGACACTGTGACTGCAACAGCGGTTGTTGGTGTTGATCTTGAGCAGAAAGGCATGCAAATGCCTCAACGATACGGTTCAGCTTCAAGTTACGGTAAGAAGTACGCATTAGGTAATTTATTTCTTATCGATGACACACAAGATAGTGATGCTACAAACAATCATGGTAAATCAACAAAAGATGTTAAACCATCATTATCAGTAAACACGCAAGCGTTTACAAAGGCAACTGAATACTTAAAGTCAGGCGGTGATATAACTGCTATAACTAAAAAGTATAAAGTAAGCCCTGAGGCGTTGGCTAAATTAAAACAAGCAGAAGTTCATGGAACAACAACAAGCAATAAACAAACTGCGAAATGATGAGGATTATTATGGAGAGTTTGGTAGACGTTATCTTAGTAATAGCGACATATCAGCTCTTTTAACTAATCCTCTTGGTTACGGTCAACCTTCGAAGCCTTCAGCAGCGTTCTTAGTTGGTGGATATTTTCACACTGCAATACTTGAACCAGATAAACTGAAAAAGTATAAAGTAGTTGAATCATCAACTAGGAACACAAAGGCTTACAAAGAGATATCAGGCGGTGAACTATGTTTATTACAACACGAAGTAGATAAGATCGAATTAATGACAGATAAAATGTTAAGCAACGAGGTTTGCGAAGGTCTTATACGTGGAGAAAACGTAGAATACGAGGTGCCTGCAATAACACAACTTGGAACTAATAAATGGAAAGGCAAAGCCGACATAGTTAATCATGATGAAAAATTAGTGATTGATTTAAAGACTACAGCCAACATAAACAAGTTTCAAAACAGTGCACGTATGTACAATTACGACAGTCAAGCGTACATATATAGTAAACTATTCGGTTACGAAATGTTATTTATTGTTATAGATAAAGAGACACATCAGATCGGATTATTTGATTGTTCAACAGACTTTTACGAGCGTGGCTCTGATAAAGTCGCACGAGCAAACGATGCTTATGATTTGTTTTATAAGCAAGAAGGTTTTGATCCTTCACAATATTTTATTAATAAAACCCTTTAAACCAGTTAATATGGCGAGAGCAAGAAAAACTCAAACTAAAGTATGTTCAGTATCAGGTATTGAAACAAATGTAAATAACTTTTACGCGAACCAAAACCATGTTAAAGCTGTAGATAATATACGTCGCAATTCCAATGCAACTAAAGATCAACTACAGCGTATGTTTAATCAGTTAAATTCTTATGTGTAATGGCTAGTATTTTAGCAACTAGTATTGACCTTACTAAAATACCTAAAGATAAAATCATCGAAGGTAAAAAAGGTAAATACTTACCTATTACTATTACGATTAATGATGAACCAGATCAGTTCGGCAACAACGGTCCTGTTATTGTACAACAAACTAAGGACGAGCGTGATGCTAAACAAGATAAAGTTTATTTAGGAAATGTAAAAGTAGTATGGACAAACGGAGACAACGTAGCAGCTGCGCCTCGAGATGGTTCGCCTGCACCTGTACAACAAGCTGCGGTCGCTCAGGCCGATGATGACTTACCGTTCTAATGCCACTATGTGAAATATGTAATGAGGAAATGTCGCAGGAAGATCACGAATACTGCGACATATGCCCTAAGTGCTTAGAAGATTGGTAATAAATAAATTAAATTAAATGCAGACAACAGAGATCAATGGATTCTTGATTGATGAGTTCAATCAATATGGCCTAAAAGAAGGTAAGACGCAGGGTATCTGCCCCTTATGTTCACACGATAGGCAACCCAAAAATCAGAAAGCACAGTGTGCTTCATATGATTGGGAACGGGGTCTCGGTACTTGTCACAATTGTAGCACATCATTCCAGTTGCATACGTACCAACGTAAAGGTGCTAGTGAAAAAGAGTATGTAAGACCAACATCGCCTTCGGCTGATGAGTGGAACATACCACAAACTAAAGTAGCTGAGTGGTTTAAAACAAGAGGTATATCAGCTCAGACTCTCATTGACTTAAAAATCAGTGAGGGTCCTGAGTATATGCCGCAAACCGGTAAGACCGAGAATACTATAAAGTTTAATTATTTTATGGGCGATCAACTTATCAATGTTAAATACAGAGATGGTCGTAAAAACTTTAAACTATATAAAGGTGCTGAAAAAGTATTTTATAATATCAATAGCATTGTAGGTTATGACACGTGTATAATTACCGAAGGTGAAATGGATGTGTTAGCGATGCATGAAGCTGGTGTTAAAAATACTATATCAGTCCCTAACGGAGCAACACTTGGAAACAATAACCTAGATTATCTAGATAACTGTATTGATTACTTTGAAGATAAAGAAAAAGTAATACTAGCAGTTGATCAAGATGATGCTGGTCAAATGCTACAGCAAGAGCTTATACGTAGGCTCGGCGCTGAAGTATGTTTCTTAGTAACCTTCGAAGACTGTAAAGATGCTAATGAATATTTATTAAAGTATGGAAAAGAAAAACTGGCAGAGCGTATTACAAAAGCCAGACCAGTACCCCTTGAGAACGTCACGACTTTCAAAGACATTGAGGACGAAGTTACTGACTTCGTTAAAAATGGTTTCAAGCCCGGTTTCCAAGTCGGCCTTCAGAATTTTGATGACATCTTTTCAACTTACACTGGTCAGTTTATTACTGTTACTGGTATTCCTAGTTCCGGTAAAAGTGATTTTGTCGATCAAATGGTCGTTGGATATAACGCGAACTATGGTTGGAAGACAGCGTTTGCTAGTCCAGAAAATGCGCCAACTTATTTACATGCCCATAAACTAATGCGTAAAACGTGGGGTGATATGCCTACACGTTCAGATATTGGTGGTGGTAAATGGAATGAAGTTGCTGAGCATGTTAATGATAATTACTTTTTCATTGATATGGATAAGTATAGTCTTGAATCTGTACTACGTAAAGGCGCTGAGCTTGTTAAACGTAAAGGTATTAAATGCCTAGTAATCGATCCATTTAATAAGATCAGAGATGTTGATTGCAAAACAGAAGACGTCAATAGATATACAATGGAATATCTAAGTAAGATAGAAATGTTCTGTAAGAAATATGATGTGTTAGTTTTTATTGTAGCACACCCAACTAAAATGTATAAAGACGGTAATGGCAAAATTGAAGAGCCAACTATGTATAACATTAAAGGTGGTGGTGAATGGTATGATGCTAGTTACCATGGTATATTAGTACATAGAGATTATGAAGCCAAGACAGTTAAAGCTAAGGTACTTAAAGTTAAGTTCCAAAACTTAGGTGAAAACGGAGCTGAAGCTCATTTTAAATGGGAACCAAAGTCAGGCCGTTTTATTCCTCATGTTCTGCCTGGTATGGCTGAAGGTGAGAAAATGCCCTGGGAATAATGCCTCCACACTGGAGACCTAATAAAAAATCTGAGTGGAGTATGGGTACATATGAAACTACAGAGTTAGACCACAAAGCTATGAACTGGTGTATTAATAATGGTATAAAAATAGCACCATTTGCTAAACAACCAGGTTCATGGTATATAGATATAACAATAAACGGTAAAACAAACCGATCGCCTCATGTTTATATTAAAGATATGATATGGGAGAAGATCTATGAATATTATAGATATTATTATGAGAAATACTTTCGAGACAGCAAATGAAGCTTATGAGTATATGCACAATGAAATCGTTACAAACGGTGTTGAGTTTGCAGGTACCAAAGCTTTATTTAATATAGGGTTTACAATAGAAAACCCAACTAACAAAGTAATTACAAACGAAGAGCGTAATTGGAAACATGACTACGCTGAAGCTGAATGGAAATGGTATATGTCTGGTGACAGAAATATAGCTAAGCTAGGTGAGATATATGGCAAAATACCTGCTATATGGAAACAAATGGCTGATCCTGATGGAGAAGTTAATTCAAACTACGGTTGGCAATGGCAAAGAAACAATCAGCTTGAGCATGTTATAAATAAGTTACAAACAGAAGGAAACAGACAAGCAGCGATAAGTATTTACGACGGTAAAGAAATAAATAGTTACAAGTTTGATACTCCATGTACGTACGCAGTACAGTTTACTGTAGTACAAAGCAAACTGTATATGTCTGTTTATATGCGTTCTAATGATCTCTGGTACGGTTTCTGTAACGATCAGTATCAGTTTGCATCATTGCAAGAAATGGTTGCAGAGAGATTAAGTTTACCTGTTGGTACATACTACCACCACGCACATAACTTACATTTGTATAACGATAAAATATAAAACCAATGTATTATTTATACCATATACCAGGTAAAAAGATAGGTGTTACACGTAATCTTAATACCCGAGTAACCCTTATGCAAGGCTATAAGGAGGGAGAGTATGAAGTTCTTGAGCAGTCAGATGATATAGATTTTATATCAGACCGCGAAATAGAACTTCAAAAGTCTTATGGCTATAAGGTCGACAGAAAATTATATAAAAATTTATTTAAATCAAATATGAATATAAACGCTACTGAACAAACGTCAACCTTTCCGTGTCCAGCCAACAAACTTAAAGGGCATCTGATGGATAACATTGGGCTAAGCTGGAAAACTCTACACGGTAAATTCAAAATCAATTCAACTACAATACCATGGATTATACATAATGCAAAGACGTCTATGTATAATGACAAGAGATGTTACATTTATAACAAAGCTTATTACGAAGCTTTCTTAGCTGAACCAGGCTCTGAAAGTATAGACGCAACTATCTTTGATAGTATTCGTAACTGGGCTGATAAACGAGGTATATATGATAGTGGAGATACTAAAACACAGTTTGTTAAACTTATGGAAGAAGTCGGAGAGCTCGGAAAAGCAATTCTTAAAAACGATAAAGATGAGTTTGTTGATGCTATTGGCGATTGTATTGTTGTACTTACCAATCTTTCCCATCTCGGTGGGTTTGATGTTGAGCATTGCATCAGCAGTGCTTACAATGAGATCAGCAATAGAACTGGATCTATGGTAAACGGAACATTTGTAAAAGATGCAGATTAAAACTAAAGATAAGATAGTACAGGCCGTACTAAGGAAGATGGACGAACGTAGTATTATAGGCCAAGAGAAATATGGTGCTACAATGATGGAAGAGATTGAAGGTCAGGTTAAAGACTTAGATCGTTTCTTAATTGATGTTCAAGAAGAATTAATGGATGCGTTGCTTTATATTGAAGCAGCACGTCGATGTTTGACAGATGAAATTGAAGAGGCAATGTTACGCCGCATTGATATCATAGGTCAAAACGGTAACGAAGGATTACATTATGATACGCAAGAAGTATAAGCGTAAGAAACGAGGACCAGTACAGGCAAAGAAGATATCATATGACGGTATAAACTTTGCCTCGGGTCTTGAAAGATATATGTATATGGCTTTGAAAAAAGCAAAGATCAGATCTAAATACGAAGGAGAAACATTTGTATTAATGAATGGTTTTCATTTTCCAAACGAGTGTTTTGCTAGGCAAGCAAATGGTAAAGGTGATTATAAAAACAGAGGTGCTAAACGTATACTACCTATTAAATATACACCTGATTTTATTGGTGATGGATTTATTATTGAAACAAAAGGTAGAGCCAATGAATCTTTTCCAATGCGATGGAAGTTATTTAAACTATTAGTTACACAGCAGTTTCCTGATACAGTATTATACAAACCACAAAATCAAGCTGAATGCGACAGAACAATACAGCTAATCCTAGAAAAGCAAAGGACGTAGCAAGACGCAAGTATGCAGAAAGACAGGTAGATAAATTTATTAAATGGTCAGTTGATCAACGTGGTTTTTTAAAATACAAAGATCTAGTTGAACAACACAACAAAAATAATATAAAAGTTTATGGCTAAATTAAATTTATTTGCATATAAAGAAAAATCAAAAGTGCGTAGACCAGGTGTCCATGCTAAAACAAAAACTAGTAATAATAAACAAAGTAATAATTATGTCAAACAATACAGGGGACAAGGTCGGTAAGACTTGGTCATTATCATTTGGGTTTTATCCAGGTATATTATTCGGTATGAGAACATACGAAGAACCTAAACAAACAGCATA
>Ga0255392_10019_pt1 | contig 14173 bp, 8 predicted proteins | sample ANMaggSeSYBR01D5_FD_182114 | JGI IMG/M metagenome (GOLD analysis project Ga0255392, IMG submission 182114) | Sediment cell enrichment communities from methane seep in Santa Monica Basin, California, United Staets - ANME aggregate JGI... | ecosystem: Environmental > Aquatic > Marine > Cold seeps >... | reverse complement strand
TATGAAGGGCGATACAAGATAGATATGAAGTAAATGTGTGTGGAACGAGACTAAGATGGATGGCGAAGATGGTTGAAAGGAAATTGTTGGTAGGGCAGATTACGCATTATTTCTCGAAGATAAATGCAGTAACAGCGCTGAGATATGATGGTGCATATAACAGAATGGACGAGGTTTAAGGCGTGATGAGCAGCTATTCTGCTGTGGGTGTGTGATAGAGATGCTAAACGAAAAGATAAAAGTAAAGGATATAATGGAAAAGGATGTTGCGAGCGTAACAGTTCCGGGAACGAGAAGTGAGTTGTTGGAACTATGCAAAGAGAAGTATGTCTCTGGTGCTCCCGTGCTGAAAAACGGGAAAGTGATAGGCGTAGTTACGAGACAAGATTTGCTAAAGAATCCAAATGAGTCACAAATAGCGCTGCTTATGAGTAGGGACCCTATCACGATAAGTCCTGATGCAAGCATTGAAGAGGCAGCAGAGATTATCATCACGAACAAGATAAGGCGTTTGCCCGTGATCTCGGGCGAGAAGTTAGTAGGGCTTTTATCCGTTGCTGATATAGCCCGGAAAATAGCGGGCATGGGGTATACGGAACCAATAGCTAAGTACATGGCGGCGAATACCATGACTATATGGGAAGACACGCCTTTATCTGTTGTAGGTCGGATAATGGAACTCGCGGGTGTAAAGGCAGTTCCGGTCCTAAATACAAAGCTCGAGCTGGTAGGGCTGTTGACCGATAGGGATTTGATAAATGCTGCTGTGATAGAGGATTCAACGGAAGAGGCTGATTTATCGTTAGGCTCGGACGAAGACGCATGGACGTGGGAGGGTATGAGAGATACGATGAGGTTGTACTATAGCGTATCAAAGATAAAGTTACCGGATCAGGTAGTGAAAGACATAATGGTGAAGCCGGTAATCACGGCAACGCGCAATTCTGGTGTGAGTGAATGCGCGAAGAGGATGTGCAAAAGCAGGTTTGATCAACTCCCCATTGTCGTTGTTACCGCGGGAGGTAAATTGACAGGCATGATACGCGATAGGGACCTTCTGAATGTTTTGATATAGCAGACAAAATGGTAATCCTGGGTGGACTTTTTAAGCATCAAAGATCGCGGTATTCGCTGAATGAGGACGAGAAATTCTATTTGATGAGTTGTTCTGACTTACTGGGAGAAATAACGTCTGTTATAGATGGCATAGGTGTTATGCATGACTTCTTCTGGGAGAAAGTAAGCGATAGTAAATACGAGGCTGTGATGCGGGACGGTGAAGCGACTGCGAAGTCCACACTTAGTGAAGCCGAGTATATTAAGGCGCCAGAACAATTTAAGGACATGCACGAGCATCTTGTTAGTGGACTTAGATATTTGGAGCAGGCTTATACGGAATCCTTAGTTTATCTGACGGACAAACAGAGGGTGCATATAGCTAAGGCGATAGAATTGGCACTGCTAGGGAGTGCAGAACTTAGAGATGGTAGCAAGAAATGGGATCTGATAAAGAACAAGGCAATGATAGTGGATTAAGGTAAATTACGAGGATAAAAAATGGCGAGTGCGAAAGAAGATAGGAAAGAAGGAGAAGTAGTAGAACTTGCACGTAGAAGAGGGTTCTTATGGCCCGCTTTTGAGATTTATGGTGGTGCGGCGGGCTTCTATGATTACGGGCCTTTAGGTGCCTTGCTCAAGAGGCATATAGAAACCGAGTGGCGGCGTTTTTACGGCATCGGAGAAGGGTTCTATGAAATAGAGGCAACGACTATAGCACCTAAGGACGTATTCGAAGCTTCGGGGCATTTAAAAAGCTTTGCCGATCTTGCAGTAGTATGTAAAAGCTGTAAAAGCTTCTTCCGGGTGGATGATGAGTTAAACATAAACAAAAAATGTCCGGGTTGTGGTGGAGAGCTGGTAGAGGCAGGCGAATTAAATTTGATGTTCCAGACAAGAATAGGAGTGTCAAAAGGTGAAAGCACGGAGCGCGACCAGAAGAAAAGCGAAGGTTATCTGAGACCCGAGACGGCACAGGGTATATTCATAAATTTCCAGAGGTTGATACGGTTCAACCGCGATAAACTGCCCTTAGGCATAATACAAGTGGGTAAGGCATACAGAAACGAGATTTCACCGCGCAAAAGCCTTATCCGGTTACGTGAGTTCACGATGGCAGAAGCAGAAGTCTTTGTGGATCCGCGGGAGAAGAACCGGCACCCTAAGTTTGAGACTGTGAAAGATAGAGTGATGAAGTTAGTATCAGGTGAAGGTACCGAGGTGGAGAAGAGCTTAGAGGAAGCAGTGAGTAGCGGGCTAATCACAAATGAGTATCTGGGCTATCACGTAGTGAAAGTGGGCGAGTTTCTGGAGCGAATAGGAATTCCAAAGGACCGTTTGCAGTTTAGACAGCATCGTAAAGATGAGATGGCGCATTACGCGCGAGATTGCTGGGATATTGAGTTTCTTAGCGATAGATACGGCTGGATGGAGGTAGTGGGTGTGGCGGATCGGGGAGATTATGACCTTTCCGTGCATGCAGCGTTCTCGAAGGCGGATATGAGTGTGCGTACCGAAGTAGAAGGCGATGCAGCGGCTGAAAAGGTGGTACCACATGTGATTGAGCCGTCTTTTGGGATAGACCGGATTTTTTATGCGTTGTTAGAAAGTTCACTTTATAACGAACAGGTGGGCAAAGAGAAGAGGAAAGTGCTGAGATTCAAGAGTGAGATAGCACCGATAAAAGCGGCGGTGTTTCCTTTGTTAAACCGGGATGAATTGAAGGAAAAAGCGAAGGAAGTGGTGCAGATACTGCGGGATGAATCAATATTTGCTGAATATGACGGGTCCGGCAGTATTGGGCGGCGGTATCGGCGTCAGGATGAGATAGGCACGCCGTATTGCATTACAATAGATTACGAAACGCTGGAAGATGGCGCGGTGACGATACGGGGGCGGGACACGATGAAACAGGTACGTGTTCCAGTAGCGGACATAAAACGTTTTATAGCCGAGAAGTGAATCCGAAAAGATTTTTGGCGTTACCGCAGTTAAACAGGATGCTCAATTTGAACGACATAGCTTGATTCTTGCTACATGGCTAGTCAATTGCGGTTTTTCTTTTCAATATACCCGCGGCTATTTATACAGCTATTAGCGTTTATGACAAATAAGGTGAAAGAGAGATTATGAACATGAACGGTAGAGCGAAGATATTGCTTGACGAGGAAGAGATCCCGAAGGCATGGTACAACATACAGGCGGACCTGCCTTCTCCATTGGACCCGCCGATAAATCCGGCGACTTTGGAGCCCGTAAAACCCGATGATTTGGCGCCTATTTTCCCAATGGAATTGATAAAGCAGGAAATGAGTACAGAGCGATGGATACCGATACCAGAAGAGGTAAACGATATTTACAGGCTGTGGCGGCCCTCGCCGTTATATAGGGCGCTCCGGTTAGAGAAGAAATTGAAGACGCCCGCGAAGATTTATTATAAATGGGAAGGCGTTAGCCCGCCCGGTAGCCACAAGCCAAACACGGCAATTGCACAGGCCTATTATAACATGAAGGCGGGTACGGAACGGATAGCCACGGAAACCGGGGCTGGTCAGTGGGGTTCCGCACTTGCATTTGGTACTATGCTATTCGGGTTGAAGTGTACGGTATATATGGTTGGAGCAAGTTACGACCGTAAACCATACAGAAAGGTAATGATGGAGATGTGGAATGCCGAGTTGTACAGAAGCCCAAGCAAGAACACGGAATTCGGAAGGAAACTCCTGGCTGAGGACCCGGATACACCAGGTAGTTTAGGAATTGCTATTTCTGAAGGTGTAGAGGATGCAGCGACACATGACGATACGCATTACGCATTGGGTTCGGTTCTAAATCACGTTATGTTACATCAATCAATAATAGGATTAGAGGCGAAGAAAGCGTTTGAGCAGATAGATGAATATCCTGATGTGATCTACGGTTGTGTAGGCGGTGGTAGTAATTTCTTTGGCTCTTGTGCGCCATTCGTGGCAGATAAGATACGGGGCGATAAACCCGACTTAAAAGTAGTTGGCTGTGAGCCGATGGCATGCCCGACACTGACGAAGGGGCTGTATCAATATGATTTCGGTGATTGTGCAGAGATGACACCCCTGTTGAAGATGTTCACGTTAGGGCATACGTTTGTCCCACCACCGATTCATGCAGGTGGGTTGAGATACCACGGAGATGCACCTTTGCTGTGCAAGTTAGTTAAGGACGGCTGGATAGATGCAGTGGCATATCATCAAACCGAGGTATTCAAAGCCGCGAAATTATTTGCCGAGACGGAAGGGATAATAATAGCACCTGAGACGGCACACGAAAGGGGGATATTAGATGATTCTGGTATTTAAAAAGGTAGGATTTTATATACAAACGCAAATTTTGGATTTTATAGGAAAAGTCACACTTAGGCGTACTAAAAAATTCGTTACCCAAAAAACTGAACCGAAGAAGAGGAAGAAGAACGTGCGGATGAAGAAGATATTGTCAGAGATAGCAAGTGGAGTGCAGAAAACTCTTGATAAGTTCACAAGCGTACTCAGGAAAGTTAAAGAGCGGGTTTCTAAATATGTGCCAAGCTTTAAGACACCAAAAGCATCACCCTATACTGGCGACAAACTGACCGAGATTGAGAAAATTTCATATCTGTGCAAAAGAACATACAGGGGAGATCTAAGGCATCTTTTCCTTTTTTATCCGTTTGACGAAAGATTGGATGCGTGGGAACGAGAGAATCATCATCAAAATGATTACCGGATCCCTCTTCGCAAAATAGCTAAGGCGCTCGTCGTAATGTGCAAGAAGAGGTTACCCTATTACACCGATCTAATCATAGATCTGGAAGAGAAACCGGCTTTAGCTGATTTATGTGGATTTAAAAGCATTCCCACAGCTAAAGTCTTCAGTAGGGTTATGGATAAAGAACGAATGGGGATAGAACCATTCAGAGAACTGTTTTATGACTTGTCGAAGACATCGCGGAGTCTTGGATTATGGAAAGGCCGACTCGTTGGGTTGGACGGGAGTCTTATCAAGTCAAATACGAGTAGTTACAAAAACAAAGAGACTGGAGAATACACCGATAAGGATGCGGGGCTATATATACGTAAAAACTACATAAAAGGTGTTGGACATCTCTCATACAAGATGGATGACCTTGAATATGGCTTGCCTATACTAATACAACGCTATAAAGGCAGTTCAAATGAAAATCCGTTATATCGGCTTGCAATTGACGAATTTTACGGATTTTACGGATTTTATCCAAAAACAATCTCTGTTGACCGGGGAATGGACAGTGTAGCGAACAATGAATACTCCGTTGAAAAGGGCATCGAAGCGTACCTACAGGCAAGAGATTTTGGGAATCGCGAGTTGGTCAAAACGGAAAAGGGGAAGTGTTTCCGACCAGAGTATATATCAGTAAACGATCCCTCTTTTCTGGAAAGAATAGCGGATAGAAGGAGCGAATGCGAAAGGAGCTTCAGCAGAGACAAATGTGGCTATCGGAGGGATGAAATGTCTAATAGGGGTGCAATAGAAGCTGAGCTGTACATGCTCATCACAGGAATAACGACACATCTAACCGCAATAACTGCGTATCATGTGGGTAGAACAGACCTCATGAGATCTCCTACTGCTTTCCGTAGAATAATCTTGGGTTAGGCGGACAAGGCAGTAAACAAATTTTTAGAGTGAAAGCGGAGAAAATACAGGAATACCGGTAAATTAGAACGATTTAGTTGGCGGTTCCAGAGGCTCAAGATAAACTGCGAATACATCTAAAAGATGGAAGTTTTATTGATATTTGGTTTTCAAAAAAGATTGAGGGGAGATATGCGTATCATTGGGAGCGCAGGCACATTGATGGGAAGATTTACAGACACGATAACATTCCTCACAAGAGATGGAGATCTGTTAAAACTTTTCCCAAGCATTTCCATAACGGTTCCGAAGGCAATGTTTGTGAGAGCTTGATTCGTGATGACCCTACGAATGCGGTTAGAGAGTTTTTGACATTTGCAAGAAGGATTGTCAATAAAAAGGATATATAAAAGCATGCAAGAGAGATAAAACCACAGGGGATGCCTCGGAATTTATTCCGAGGTGGTTGGGCTGGAGCTGGGGCTCAAAAACTTATCTATTCACCCCTCCACAAAAATCGCCGGCTTCAACGGAACAGCAAACCTCTTCTTACCCTTCGGATCGTGTTCCTCATTTATCCCTATTTCACATCCGAACTCGTTAGCTAGATACTCTTTCTCTCGCGCAATAACTTCCGGCTCACCCAACTCAAAATAATCCAGCTTACTCTTCATCACCTGCTTCACGAACTCGACCGTGCTCTTATCTTTTCTGAGCTTCATCGCCTCCCGGATTTTATCTTTATCCGGCAAATCCTTTATCGCACGGAATAGCTCCCACTTCCAGTCTTCCGCGGTATATACGTAAATTTTTGTCGGCTCGAGTCTCGCTACTTTCAGTATCTCTTTTATATCATCAATCAACGAAACCAGATACTCCTCCTCGCGTTCCACACGGTCGTCAATAAACGCCTCGTTTAGCACCGGCAGCGTTTGCACCGAAATAAACGATTCATGCAACTCATGCCATATCTCTTCGCATACGTGCGGTACAATAGGCGACAAGATGATCAACCATTCCTCAATTACGGCTCGGACAAGTTTCTTACGTCTGTTCGTGTCCTGCCGCTGCTCATAATACCGGATGTCGTTCATAGCGTTAAAAATTATGTTTATCCCTGCTTCACGTATCCGAAACGCTCCAAACAACTCAACAGATTCCCGTAACCGTCTGTATAACCGTGACAGCAGCCATCTATCTATATGCGTGAGCTCTGCCTCGTTTAAGCTTTCCGCGTCTATGCTATCCTCAAATAGCTCGACCACGGCATTAAACCGCTTTCGCAACGCCTCCGTATCCTGTTCTCGCCAATTGACTACGGTTGCGAAATCAGCGTTAATCGCACAATAAAGCCTATACAAATCCACGCCATAGAGTTCCGACACGTCAGCCAACGGAATTACGTTGCCCTTACTCTTTGACATCTTCTTGCCTTCTCGAATCATCAGCTCATTTAGAGTTATCGCACGGGGCCACCGGCTTTCCGGAAATATCGCAGCGTGGTGCATCAAAAAGAATACCAGGTGGTTGGACAGGTGCGGTGGTGCCGTATGCCGCAGATCGTTCGGGTACCAGTACATAAACTCGTCTTTTATCCGGTTCAACACGCCAGCATCCACGTTTAGCTCTTTTGACAATTCCTGTGCATCGCCAATATCCAGGAACACGAAATCAAAGAACTTTTCGGTTAACGCATCAGCCGGCAATTGCCGCAGCAGATGTGCTATGGTGTACATAGCCATGTAAATAGTAGAATCGCTCAGCGACTCGATAATCCAGCCTTTTTCAAACGGGAACTGTGTACCCAAGCCCCGTTTCCGTGCACAAGGTCTAAAAGCCAGCCAATCAATAATGCCGTGCATATAGGTTTTGTACTTCTCCGGATAGAATGTCATGCCTTCCACGAGTTTATGCCCCAAATCTTTCCACCACTCGGGAGTGTAATCTATGAACCACTGATCTTGCAGAACCGCGACTATCACCTTGTCGCCACCGCGTGTTACAGCCTTACGTGAAGTTTCATAGAACACATCCGCTATATTCTCGCGTTTCAGCCAATCCTTAACTTCGTCTTTTATATCTGCTATTTTTACATCCGCAAAATCACCGCACTTTTCATTCAGTACACCACGATAAAACTCGTCCTTATAGATTATCTTCGTGGCTTCTTCCAGGCGCTCATCCGTCTGGCTTTCTATTCCCATGCGTTCGCATATCTCTTTCGCGGGCAATTCATAGCCTTCTAGGTCTATTATCTTAATCGGCTCGAGTTCGAGTTCGAGACTTTCCGACTTTTTTATATCTTCCAGTGCGATGTAATCATACGGTGCATGTGCCGGAACCGAATAGACAACGCCCGTACCTACATCTTCGTCCACGAAACTTGCCGGTAAAACCGGGACTTCTCTACCATAAACAAGCTCTTTCACAATCTTGCCTACAAAAACGCTACCCGCTGTCTCGTCGAATACCGCTATTTCGTCTTTTTGATAGCCCAATTTCGCGGCTGCTTCTTTTGAAACCACCCATGTTTCGTCTCCGACTTTTAGTTTTACATAGCTCGCAGCTGGGTTTATCCAGAGGTTTGTAACTCCGAAAATCGTCTCCGGTCGCAGAGTCGCAGCAATTAAGTAACTGCCGTCTGCAAGTTTGAACTTTATGGCTGTGTGTTCGATCACAGCTACTTTTTCGGTGTCCCCGCCTTCTATGTCGTCTTCTCCAACCGCTGAGTCGTCTTCAATCGAATAAGTAATCGGGTATTTACCTTTCTTTATCACGCCCTTATCGTACAGCTTTTTGAACTGCCACTCGATGAACTTGTTGTACACGGGCTCGGTGGTATTGAACTTCCGTCGCCAGTCTATGGAATAGCCCATCCGCTTGAAATCCTCGGAGATGCGAGCCGCGAAGAAATTCGCGACGTTCTCTGCACTACGGAAGCTATTTAAAAGTTCATCTACCTTATCCGCATCTTCATAAATCGCTATGTACTCTTTGAACCGTGCCACAACCTCTTCTTCGCCTCTTGCTATGCTATCGGCAATAGCTAAAATCGGCGTGCCGGTAACGTGAAACGCCATGGGAAACAGCACGTTATAGCCCTGTAAACGTTTAAATCGCGCTATTATGTCGCCTAGGGTGTAGGTTCTGCCATGACCTATGTGCAACGGCCCTGAGGTGTAAGGGTACGGCACGGTGAAAAAGAACTTCTTAGCGCTGCTGAGTTCTGCTTCAAACGCATTCGCATCGGCCCATCTACGCTGCCATTTCTCCTCTATCTGTTTGAAGTTTATCGCGGTCATTTCTTTCTTCTCTTAAAGTATCGCTCAGATAATACTTTTGTGTGAAGTGTAAAATAAAAAGATGTGTATTTCGTGGGTGCCGGGAATAGGGTTATATGAAAAAATGTTGGCGAGACCTGCTTTGCTACGGAACACCGATATTTTAGTGGCTTCAGACGCGGTCGCACAATGGATTTCAACACAATTGCCATTCCTTGTTTTCTGGGTTTAGAGCGCTATACACCGTTCGTATTTGTATAGCAGGATTAAATAACCACGAGATTTCACGAGATTAGCACAACACTTTTCTTTTTAGAAAAAAGAAAACCTGTGCTAAAAGAAAAACAAATAAATTCTTTTGGTAAAGCTTTTCTTTCTATGTTACCCCACCTAAAATATGCAGGAGATAATGAAGAGCATCATCAAAAATAGATTCTAAATATTTCTTGGATGCGTAGATTTTAGATATTCGTTCATAATTCTGGTGTGTTTCAACATCCTTGATCCTGTTGGGGTTAAAACCCATACATCAGACAGTGTATTAACACAAAACGCTTACGTGTTATTACGTTTACACGAATATAAAAATGAAGATGAGGAAACTTAATAGGTACTTCCCCCCCCCACCTTTGTGTTATATCTTATTCTAACCTACTCAACCTTCGGCACCTTAGCCAACGACTGCCTCACCAACTCTGCCGGATACTCGTAATCCACCAGTTTCCCTCTAAGGAATACATCGTATGACCCCATGTCGAAATGCCCGTGCCCGCTGTTATTAAAGAAAATTACTTCTTCTTTGCCCTCTTCCTTGCATCTCAACGCTTCATCTATTACCGCTTTCACTTCGTGTGCCGTCTCAGGTGCTATTATTATCCCTTCCGTCTCGGCAAATAATTTCGCGGCTTTGAATACCTCGGTTTGATGATATGCCACTGCATCTATCCAGCCGTCCTTAACTAACTTGCACAGCAAAGGTGCATCTCCGTGGTATCTCAACCCACCTGCATGAATCGGTGGTGGGACAAACGTATGCCCTAACGTGAACATCTTCAACAGGGGTGTCATCTCTGCACAATCACCGAAATCATATTGATACAGCCCCTTCGTCAGTGTCGGGCATGCCATCGGCTCACAGCCAACTACTTTTAAGTCGGGTTTATCGCCCCGTATCTTATCTGCCACGAATGGCGCACAAGAGCCAAAGAAATTACTACCACCGCCTACACAACCGTAGATCACATCAGGATATTCATCTATCTGCTCAAACGCTTTCTTCGCCTCTAATCCTATTATTGATTGATGTAACATAACGTGATTTAGAACCGAACCCAATGCGTAATGCGTATCGTCATGTGTCGCTGCATCCTCTACACCTTCAGAAATAGCAATTCCTAAACTACCTGGTGTATCCGGGTCCTCAGCCAGGAGTTTCCTTCCGAATTCCGTGTTCTTGCTTGGGCTTCTGTACAACTCGGCATTCCACATCTCCATCATTACCTTTCTGTATGGTTTACGGTCGTAACTTGCTCCAACCATATATACCGTACACTTCAACCCGAATAGCATAGTACCAAATGCAAGTGCGGAACCCCACTGACCAGCCCCGGTTTCCGTGGCTATCCGTTCCGTACCCGCCTTCATGTTATAATAGGCCTGTGCAATTGCCGTGTTTGGCTTGTGGCTACCGGGCGGGCTAACGCCTTCCCATTTATAATAAATCTTCGCGGGCGTCTTCAATTTCTTCTCTAACCGGAGCGCCCTATATAACGGCGAGGGCCGCCACAGCCTGTAAATATCGTTTACCTCTTCTGGTATCGGTATCCATCGCTCTGTACTCATTTCCTGCTTTATCAATTCCATTGGGAAAATAGGCGCCAAATCATCGGGTTTTACGGGCTCCAAAGTCGCCGGATTTATCGGCGGGTCCAATGGAGAAGGCAGGTCCGCCTGTATGTTGTACCATGCCTTCGGGATCTCTTCCTCGTCAAGCAATATCTTCGCTCTACCGTTCATGTTCATAATCTCTCTTTCACCTTATTTGTCATAAACGCTAATAGCTGTATAAATAGCCGCGGGTATATTGAAAAGAAAAACCGCAATTGACTAGCCATGTAGCAAGAATCAAGCTATGTCGTTCAAATTGAGCATCCTGTTTAACTGCGGTAACGCCAAAAATCTTTTCGGATTCACTTCTCGGCTATAAAACGTTTTATGTCCGCTACTGGAACACGTACCTGTTTCATCGTGTCCCGCCCCCGTATCGTCACCGCGCCATCTTCCAGCGTTTCGTAATCTATTGTAATGCAATACGGCGTGCCTATCTCATCCTGACGCCGATACCGCCGCCCAATACTGCCGGACCCGTCATATTCAGCAAATATTGATTCATCCCGCAGTATCTGCACCACTTCCTTCGCTTTTTCCTTCAATTCATCCCGGTTTAACAAAGGAAACACCGCCGCTTTTATCGGTGCTATCTCACTCTTGAATCTCAGCACTTTCCTCTTCTCTTTGCCCACCTGTTCGTTATAAAGTGAACTTTCTAACAACGCATAAAAAATCCGGTCTATCCCAAAAGACGGCTCAATCACATGTGGTACCACCTTTTCAGCCGCTGCATCGCCTTCTACTTCGGTACGCACACTCATATCCGCCTTCGAGAACGCTGCATGCACGGAAAGGTCATAATCTCCCCGATCCGCCACACCCACTACCTCCATCCAGCCGTATCTATCGCTAAGAAACTCAATATCCCAGCAATCTCGCGCGTAATGCGCCATCTCATCTTTACGATGCTGTCTAAACTGCAAACGGTCCTTTGGAATTCCTATTCGCTCCAGAAACTCGCCCACTTTCACTACGTGATAGCCCAGATACTCATTTGTGATTAGCCCGCTACTCACTGCTTCCTCTAAGCTCTTCTCCACCTCGGTACCTTCACCTGATACTAACTTCATCACTCTATCTTTCACAGTCTCAAACTTAGGGTGCCGGTTCTTCTCCCGCGGATCCACAAAGACTTCTGCTTCTGCCATCGTGAACTCACGTAACCGGATAAGGCTTTTGCGCGGTGAAATCTCGTTTCTGTATGCCTTACCCACTTGTATTATGCCTAAGGGCAGTTTATCGCGGTTGAACCGTATCAACCTCTGGAAATTTATGAATATACCCTGTGCCGTCTCGGGTCTCAGATAACCTTCGCTTTTCTTCTGGTCGCGCTCCGTGCTTTCACCTTTTGACACTCCTATTCTTGTCTGGAACATCAAATTTAATTCGCCTGCCTCTACCAGCTCTCCACCACAACCCGGACATTTTTTGTTTATGTTTAACTCATCATCCACCCGGAAGAAGCTTTTACAGCTTTTACATACTACTGCAAGATCGGCAAAGCTTTTTAAATGCCCCGAAGCTTCGAATACGTCCTTAGGTGCTATAGTCGTTGCCTCTATTTCATAGAACCCTTCTCCGATGCCGTAAAAACGCCGCCACTCGGTTTCTATATGCCTCTTGAGCAAGGCACCTAAAGGCCCGTAATCATAGAAGCCCGCCGCACCACCATAAATCTCAAAAGCGGGCCATAAGAACCCTCTTCTACGTGCAAGTTCTACTACTTCTCCTTCTTTCCTATCTTCTTTCGCACTCGCCATTTTTTATCCTCGTAATTTACCTTAATCCACTATCATTGCCTTGTTCTTTATCAGATCCCATTTCTTGCTACCATCTCTAAGTTCTGCACTCCCTAGCAGTGCCAATTCTATCGCCTTAGCTATATGCACCCTCTGTTTGTCCGTCAGATAAACTAAGGATTCCGTATAAGCCTGCTCCAAATATCTAAGTCCACTAACAAGATGCTCGTGCATGTCCTTAAATTGTTCTGGCGCCTTAATATACTCGGCTTCACTAAGTGTGGACTTCGCAGTCGCTTCACCGTCCCGCATCACAGCCTCGTATTTACTATCGCTTACTTTCTCCCAGAAGAAGTCATGCATAACACCTATGCCATCTATAACAGACGTTATTTCTCCCAGTAAGTCAGAACAACTCATCAAATAGAATTTCTCGTCCTCATTCAGCGAATACCGCGATCTTTGATGCTTAAAAAGTCCACCCAGGATTACCATTTTGTCTGCTATATCAAAACATTCAGAAGGTCCCTATCGCGTATCATGCCTGTCAATTTACCTCCCGCGGTAACAACGACAATGGGGAGTTGATCAAACCTGCTTTTGCACATCCTCTTCGCGCATTCACTCACACCAGAATTGCGCGTTGCCGTGATTACCGGCTTCACCATTATGTCTTTCACTACCTGATCCGGTAACTTTATCTTTGATACGCTATAGTACAACCTCATCGTATCTCTCATACCCTCCCACGTCCATGCGTCTTCGTCCGAGCCTAACGATAAATCAGCCTCTTCCGTTGAATCCTCTATCACAGCAGCATTTATCAAATCCCTATCGGTCAACAGCCCTACCAGCTCGAGCTTTGTATTTAGGACCGGAACTGCCTTTACACCCGCGAGTTCCATTATCCGACCTACAACAGATAAAGGCGTGTCTTCCCATATAGTCATGGTATTCGCCGCCATGTACTTAGCTATTGGTTCCGTATACCCCATGCCCGCTATTTTCCGGGCTATATCAGCAACGGATAAAAGCCCTACTAACTTCTCGCCCGAGATCACGGGCAAACGCCTTATCTTGTTCGTGATGATAATCTCTGCTGCCTCTTCAATGCTTGCATCAGGACTTATCGTGATAGGGTCCCTACTCATAAGCAGCGCTATTTGTGACTCATTTGGATTCTTTAGCAAATCTTGTCTCGTAACTACGCCTATCACTTTCCCGTTTTTCAGCACGGGAGCACCAGAGACATACTTCTCTTTGCATAGTTCCAACAACTCACTTCTCGTTCCCGGAACTGTTACGCTCGCAACATCCTTTTCCATTATATCCTTTACTTTTATCTTTTCGTTTAGCATCTCTATCACACACCCACAGCAGAATAGCTGCTCATCACGCCTTAAACCTCGTCCATTCTGTTATATGCACCATCATATCTCAGCGCTGTTACTGCATTTATCTTCGAGAAATAATGCGTAATCTGCCCTACCAACAATTTCCTTTCAACCATCTTCGCCATCCATCTTAGTCTCGTTCCACACACATTTACTTCATATCTATCTTGTATCGCCCTTCATA
>Ga0255392_10018_pt1 | contig 14192 bp, 10 predicted proteins | sample ANMaggSeSYBR01D5_FD_182114 | JGI IMG/M metagenome (GOLD analysis project Ga0255392, IMG submission 182114) | Sediment cell enrichment communities from methane seep in Santa Monica Basin, California, United Staets - ANME aggregate JGI... | ecosystem: Environmental > Aquatic > Marine > Cold seeps >... | reverse complement strand
AAAGGGGTTTTCGTCGAATGCAACCCTGCTGTGGCGTGTTTCCCAACCCCCTATGCAAAACCCCACACCTCAAACTAAGTTACTTCATGGGCCGTCCTTTTCATACCGCCCCCTGACTCTACAAATCTTCTGTCAATGGTCGGCCGCATAGTACGCATCCTGCTTACTTATACGAACGGAAAGCTAAACCGTTTCAGTGCGCGCCTGCCAAACGGCTATTTGATGGACACAGCCGTGCCGCTGGCGCTCACCATCAGCATGTTCCCGCTGCCCATTCCAATTGTCTCGTAATCAAGATCAACACCGATAACGGCATTTGCACCCATTGCCTGGGCTGAAGCCGTCATCTCGGCGAGCGCGATATCCTTGGCCTTCTGAAGTTCCTGCTCATAGGCCTGAGACCGGCCGCCAACAATGTCACGAATCGAAGCGAAGATATCTTTGAATATATTCGCACCAAGGATTGCCTCGCCGGATACGAGACCGTAGTACGTTGATATTTCCTTGCCTTCGATATTCGGTGTAGTCGTAATAAGCATATACAATTCTCCTTATGCGTTTCCCCGCTTACTCACCTGTCTGCGAAGTATTCACACGCGACGGGCTCACAGCAAAGATTTCACTTTTTTCGCCACAGATTCCGGATCGATACCGAGCATCTGGTACAACTCCATCGGCTTGCCAGAACCGGCGTACTTGTCCACGCCAAGCTTCGTCAGGTGCGCCGACAGGCCCGCCTCAAACATGGCCGAGCCGATAGCGGTGCCAAGACCGGTCTTTATGTTGTGATCCTCTAGCGTGACGATCTCGTCGTGCTCGGCAAGCATCTTGAGGTCATCCGCATGCAGATCACACCAATCGGAGACAGACACAAGCGTGACGCGTTTGCCCTCGTCGGCCAGCTTCTGCCAGGCCTCAACCGCGTACGGGAGCATATTCCCGGCTGCCACAAGCGCCAGTGTTTCGCCCTTGCGAATCGTTTCCATCCGACCGTAGCGATACTCGTATCCTTCGCCGAAGAACGGTTTGCCGTCTTCATCGAGAACAGTCGGAATCACTGCCCGCCCCATTATCACGGCGAAATTGCCTTCAGTCGCCAGCACATGCCGCACGATACAGTCAGTCTGATTCGGATCAGCCGGAGTGATGACCTTCCAACCGTAGGTGGAATTCAGCAGTCCAAAGTAATCAATACACTGATGCGTCTTACCATCTTCGCCAACGTTGACGCCCGAATGCGTACAGAACAGTTTCATGTTGCCGTCGTTGATATCGGTCAGTCGAGCCTGATTGTAGGTCTCGGCCACGCCGAAAGCACCAAACGCTGCCCAGATCGAAATCGCATTCTCAGCTGAAAGCGAACCGGCGGCTACAGCCGTACCGTGCTCAGCGATACCGAACTGGAAGAAATTGTCCGGATACTTCTTGCCGAACTCGCCGGTCTTTACCGATCCGGCGAGATCACAGTCAAACACAGCCATCGTGAACCCATCGCGATTCATATTGGCATCAGCGACAGACATAAGCGCTTTGCCCCATGCACCTCGATTGTCAGACTTGTCATCGGGACCGTAATAGATCGGATCACCCGCGTCGACTTTCGGACGGTCGGGCCGCTTGATATCAAAATGCGGCGGCGCGCCCTGTTTGCGACGTGTGACTAACTCTTCGTAATTGTTCGGGAAATTGCCGAGTTCGTTTAGCGCTCCGCCGAGTTTGTCCGGCTTGACCGTTGCCCCGTGGAACCCCTCGTTGTTCTCCATGAACGACACACCCTTGCCCATCACCGACGATGCCAGAATCATGACCGGGTTTTTGCTATCGGTAGTCGCCTCGCGGATCGCCTTGTAGAGCAAATCGAGATCATGTGCATCGACTTCGAGCACTTTCCAACCGTCGGCTTCCCATTCGGCTTTCAGGTTCTGCGGCATAACTTCGCTGATGTCGCCGGAGATTTGCAACCGGTTGTAATCGATAATAGCAGTGAGATTCGTCAGCCCATACTTAAACGCATGACGGCGAGCCTCGCCGATCTGCCCCTTCTGCTGTTCACCGTCGCCCATAACGACATAAGTGTGAAAATCGAGCTGTTTCAACCGAGCGTAAATGGCGCGACCAACACCGGCCGAAAGCCCCTGGCCGAGATTGCCGGTATCCCATTCGACACCTGGCACACAGCGTTCAACATGACCTTCAAAAGGCGATCCACCCTGACGGAACCCGTGCAGCGCGGGACCGATATCGAAAAAGCCGGCACTTGCCAGGGCAGAATAGACACCCGGCGAGGTGTGACCGTGGGAGACAATAATCCGGTCACGGTCGTCCCGCATCGGATCGGTCGGGTCAACCTTGGCCAGGTTGTACAGGGTCAGAAAGATCTCTGTCGAAGACATTGAGCCGCCCGGGTGCCCGGAACCTGCCACCGTGGTCATCCGGAGGATATCCGCACGGGACTTGGCCGCCATCTCTGTCAGTTTCTCATGCCACTCCGGTGCGAGTGTCGGTGCTGTGAATCCACGCCATTCGTCGAACATCGGCAATACCATTCCTTCCTTACTTGAGCGCTCGGCGAACCGCCGAGACAAATGCATCAAGACCATCGGCGGGGTTGCCGTCGATAGCGATGACCAACGTTGGTAAATCTCTATTCATCAGGGCCTGCGAATCACCGATTGCCTGTGCGGCAATAAGCTGACCAAAGTCAAAGAACTGTCCTGGGATCGGCAGACGACCGTAGTTCGATTTCACGAACACGACAAACATGCCGTCGCGAGGACCGCCTTTGTACAATTGTCCTATTGAGTGCAGGAACCGGGGGCCATACCCGCGAAGGGTCGCCATGCCGGTTTTGTCACGTAAGAGTTTGCGCGCTTTTTCGAGCGCTGCCTCGGTGCGACTATCGGTCTTGAAATAGTTCAGCATCGCGATATACTTCGACGGCTTTCCCCCCTGAAGGAATCGCTTGACGAACGTAGTGATATCTTTCATCTGCGCGCGGGAGTACTTCCGCGCGTTGTCATAACCAACCAGAGTCAGCTTGCCCCACCGCTTTTGCGGTTCCTGATCGGGGAATGCTCCAGAGCGTTCGAATGCTGCGAGAATCGCGTTGGTGTTGTTCTTGCTTTCGGTGACGTTCGGTTCATCGAACGGGTTGATCCCAAAATGATACCCGGCCACCGCCGTCGCAGCTTCCCAGAGCAAGAATTGACGGCCAAGCTCCGCTTTCGATCCAAGTTCGATATCAACAATCGAGGTTTTCTTCCTGCCGAATGATTTGCGGAAACGGTCCCCCGCCAGATTTTTCTCTCCGGCCATTTTCAAGAAGACAAACAGACGATCTCTCTTGTATTGCTCGATCTTGCCAAGCGGCTCGTTATCAATCGGCACCACGCCCTTGCCGGATTTGCCTGTCGACTCAGCTACCAGTTGTTCGATCCAAGGGACCAACGGCGCAGTCTTTTTCGAAGCGACAAAAGTTAGTTTGTCGATACCTTCTTTGGCGGCGACTGCCATCAGCGTTCCAAGCACCATCGCGGGATTGGTCTCGCCTTCACGCTCGTTGAGCAGTTTCTGGAATGCCACCGCATCCTCGACCATTGCCCGTATGTCAGCCCCGGCGAAATACGCCGGTACCAATCCAAAATACGACAGCGCAGAATACCGCCCGCCAATGTCTGCCGGGTTCAGGAAGACCTTCCGGTATTTGAGCTTCTTAGCGTCCTTCTGAAGTCCGCTACCCGGATCGGTGATAGCAACAAAGTGCTTACCTATATTCCGCACCTTGTTTTCTTTGAGCAGACCGATGAAAAACGCTTCGTGCGAACGTGTCTCTACCGTACCACCAGATTTCGAGGCCACGATGAACAGCGTCTTCTTCGGCTCAATCATACGAGCTACCGCCCTGACCGCCGCCGGATCGGTGGAGTCGATCACGTTGAACGATTTCAAACCTGCGCGCTTGCGATGCATCTTGCCGATCAGGTCGGGACACAGCGAAGATCCCCCCATCCCCATCAGTACGACATGCTCGACACCGGACTTAATGACCGACTGACCGAACTTCTCGATCGCGCTGACTTGGCGCTTCATTTTTGCCGCAGAGTCGACCCACCCCAGACGATTCGCGATCAACTTCTTGATTTTTGCCGACTTCGTGAACACCGCCGGCTTGCGCTGCATGATGTTCTGAATTACCGCAGCTTTGGTAGCTTTCTTGAGCGCCTTTGCGTAGGCGTCATCAATCTTGCCCGTCTTAACCTGCAACGATCCCTGTTTCATCTCAGCCCCTCACTCTATGTTCAGGCTTGTCCGTCTATTTTCTTAACTAATGCGGCACGATCCGTCGCACCAAAAAACGCCGTTCCCATCACGAGCAAATCAGCTCCGGCCTCGACAACCCCGGCATAATTCGAGGCATCAACGCCGCCATCGATTGCGATCTTCGTGCTGAGTCCCTTGTCCCGTATGTACTGTCTGGCGGTCCTAACTTTGTCTAGGCTTTCGACAATGAACTTCTGCCCCCCGAATCCCGGGAATACCGACATGATCAGCAACCAGTCGAAACGCTCCAGAAACGGCAAAGCCTTCTCCACCGGCATATCCGGATTGATCGAAATCCCGGCCTCGACACCAAACGCCTTGATTTGTTTGGCGTATTCAATCGGTTCCGGGCGGGCTTCCAAATGGAACGTGATAGCATCGGCACCGGCTTTCACGAAATCCTCAAAATACTTCTCCGGCTCGGAGATCATCAGGTGGACATCGAGAAACCGGTCAGTGATACCATCGATAGTTTTGACAATTGCCGGACCATACGAGATATTCGGCACAAAATGGCCGTCCATGATATCAAGATGGAAGTACGACACACCGGCTTTTTCAGCGCTGGCTATTTCCTCTCCCAGTCGGGAGAAATCAGCCCCAAGAATCGAGGGTGACAAGTTTGGCATGCCGCCAAAAAAACGCATTTTCCCGCCCAAAGCAACGGAAAACCCGCTTAGCGGGTGTCGTTTTTCAGCGTGAAGCAAGCATCCAAGCGCAAAATCCACCCACTGGGTGCAAGTCGGGTGTCCCCACCTGACTGCTGCCGCGCGTACTCGCTGACTCGCCGGTTGCTCAGGACGAGACTCTCCCGTGCATTCTATGTGTCGTCAGACGCTTGCCGTCTGCAAAAACTGCCGTCTGCCCCAACCTTCCCATCTACTCTTCCCCGTAGCTACCTCTTCGCTCGTTCTCAAGCACAATCTCGGCGTTGCGGCGAAGCCCTTCGAGCTTAGGTCGGGTCAACGGCGTTCCGGCAGTCAACTCAAGGACCTGCTCCCTTGTCGTCATCGCCACAATCTCACGGGCGTCGACAAACTCCCCGACGCCGCTCACCGGCAGGAGGTCTTTGTGTTCCGTAACAATCGCCTTGCGGTTCAGCGGGCAGACCTCCTGACAGATATCACACCCAAAAACATTCCGTCCCATCTGACGAGCGGACTCATCTATGATCTCGCCCGGTCGTTCTATCGTCAGGTATGACAGACACTTGCTCGAATCGACCGTCTTCTCGGCCACTATCGCCCCGGTCGGACAGGAGTCAATACAAAGACTGCAATTCGCACAGGAGCCGTGATCAATTGAGTCGGGATCATCCGGCTCAAGCTCCAGCGATGTCAGAATCTCCGCCAAAAAAAGCCAGGAGCCATACTTGCGATTGATCAGCATCGAATTCTTGCCGATGAACCCCAGCCCGGCTCTCTCGGCGTACGCCCGCTCGAGAATCGGGCCATAATCGACAAACCAACGAAGAGAGACATCGTCCTCCTGACCGATTTCAGCAATGCGACCGATCAGTTGCTTCGAAAGCTTCTCGATGACCTTGTGATAGTCGCGTCCTCGAGCGTAACGAGATACTCGGCCGTGCCCTTCCGGCGGCCGACCTTCGGTGTTTTCCTGGAAGTAGTTCAGCCCCAACACGATTATAGACCGAACTTCGGGCATCAAGAGTTTCGGATCAGACCTTCGCTCTGGGTCTCTGGCGAGGTATTCCATCTCGCCATGATACCCCTTCTCCAACCAGCGGCGTAGCCGCTCTCCGTCATCCGGCAGTAACTGAGGTGCGGCGATACCGCAAATATCGAATCCGACCTCTCGCGAGAGGCGCTTGATTGTGGCGCTGTCTATCCGGTCCATGAGGCCCAATCTACAAAAAACGGCGCCAATGAACCAGAGATTCCCGCTCTCATAGCAGCTATTCGGGACACCCCTTGTGCAGTTTCCAAACAGAGGACAACAATTACCGAAAATATCTGAGAAATATACGCTTAGCGCCCTCGCGGGGTCTTGAGTTTTAAATTTAAAGTGTTATCATATCTGGCTGCCCACCTTGATGTGGGGCACAACTCTAGCACATATTGACGAGGGTAACATCATGACAGATATTACAACCGAAAAGAAAGCCAACCTGGGCTTTTCCCCAATTCAGGACAAAGAGATTCTCGAAACCGAATCCACATACGGCGCCCATCACTACGGCAGACTCGAACTGGTCGTTCGCCGCACTGAAGGCTGCTGGCTCTACACCGAAGACGGAAAGAAGTATCTGGATTGCCTCGCGGCCTACTCCGCGGCTAACCAGGGTCACCACAATCCGAAAATCGTCAAGGCTCTCAAAGACGCGCTCGACGGTCAGTACGGTTCTGTGATCTCCAACGTCGTTTACACCGATTCACTGGCTCTGCTGCTGAAGAAGGTCTCGACTCTCGTCCCGCAGCTTGGTACCCGTTTCGGCGCCAACGGCAACAAGACCCTGCCTAAGAACGGTGGTGTGGAATCCGTTGAGACCGCCATCAAGCTGGCCCGTTCCTACGGTCATCAGGCCAAGAAGATCAAAGACGGCGAGCAGGAAATCATCGTCTGTGGCAATAACTTCCACGGCCGCACGATCACCGTTATTTCCTTCTCCTCCACCGAGAAGTACAAAGAAGGCTTCGGTCCGTTGACTCCGGGCTTCAAATGTGTCGAGTACGGCAATGTCGACGCCATCAAAGACGCCATCACCCCGAACACCTGCGGCATCATGGTTGAGCCGATGCAGGGCGAGGGCGGCATGTACATCCCGCAGGAAAGCTTCCTCGGCGATCTCCGCGAGATCTGCGACAAAGAAGACATCCTGTTGATTTTCGATGAAATCCAGGTCGGCCTCGGCCGCACCGGCAAGATGTTCTGTTTCGAGCACCTGAATGTCGTCCCGGATGCCCTGATCCTAGGCAAGGCGATCTCTGGCGGTCTGGCTCCGCTGTCAGTTCTGGTGACCAACTCCAAGCTGATGGACATGGTTTTCTACCCCGGTCGTGACGGTTCCACGTTCGGCGGTTTCCCGCTCGCTTGCGTAGCCGGTTGCGCCGCAATCGACGTGCTCGTCGACGATGACCTGCCGGGTCGCGCCGCCAAGGTGGGCGCAATTCTCAAGAAAAAGATTGAAGATGTCGCAAGCCGTTCCAAGCACGTCAAAGAAGTGCGCGGACAGGGCCTCTTCATCGGTATCGAAGTCAAAAACGGCGATGCCATGGTCTACTGCCGGAAGTTGTTGGAACTGGGCGTACTGGCTAACGACAGCCACGGCCACACAATCCGCATCTCCCCGCCGCTGGTCATCAACGAGGAAGAGATCGATTACCTCGTCGAGCGCCTTGAGAAGGTTCTGGTCGACTAGAACGACCTGACTGTACGACGATTCAGAAACGGCCCTGCTAAGGGCCGTTTCTTTTTATGAGAAGGAAGCTGTGTCCTGCGTGAACACAGAGCAACGTGGTCAAACGTTGTTGCAGGGCTTACGCTGAGGCAGGGGGATTATTCAATATGATATGGTGGGCGTTTTCCTCGTAGGACAGCAACGGTAGGTCGAAACCCCTGTGGTTTCGACATCGGACTCACCAGAGACACACCCCTAAATCCCCTCTCAAGAGGGGACATTTCTCTCGACGCGGGTGCCACCCTCAAACGACTTAAATATCTCACAGTTGCCGGTCTCGTTCGGAGTTTGAGGGTGTCTTCGTATGTGCGACTATCAGTGCCGTCCGAGAATCACCCTCAAGGAAGCCTTGAGGGTGGCACCCGAGAGATAGGATCGCAGTCATTCACTTGTGCTTCCCCGCGTTCCGCAACCCGCCAAAGTAAATCGCGGTGATCGTGATAACCGCCCCAACGAATTGCACCAATGTGAACTGCTCGCTGAAATACACAATCCCCCAGACCATCGCGAGGGTCGGCTGAAGCAGCAGAATCAATCCCGCACGGGAAGCATCGATTTTCTTGAGTGCACTCGTAATCGCCCACCACCCTATCGCCTGAGCGACAACACCGAGCGCCACTAAATGCCCGAGCGATTCCAAATCCGGCGGCAACACCGGACCATGTTCAAATACCGCCGTAACGCCGAGAAAGAAGGCGGATGACGCCGAAGTCCAAGCCATAAACGTGACGATATTCGTCAACTCACCCTTGCGGCCTGCCTGCTTGATCGTGAGAAGATAACTGCCATACGCCAATCCTGTTGCCAACCCGAAAGCCACTCCCTCGACATAACGACTGGTGAAATCAACGTCCTCTGATAGGACACCTACTAGCAAGATCACACCGCCCATTGCACTCACGGCCGAGATGAAATACCTGACCGTTAGTTTCTCTTTGAATACAAAAAAGCTGAACAACGCGGTCGCAAACACTTGCGTGTTGCCGAGGATAGTCGACATACCGGCACCGCAGAAAATGACCGAACGATGCCAGACAAACAGGTCGAGGAAGAAAATGAACCCGGCGACGATTGCGAATCTAAATTGCCGCACATTCATTTTCAAACTGTCACGGCGGATAACCGCAATCAGAAACAGAGCAGCGGCACCGAACAGCGTTCGCCAGAATCCCATGGCCGTGGGACCTAGACGTGACTCTCCCACCCACTTGACAAATATCGGTGCGTAGCTGATGCAAATGGCACCGAATATCAGTATCAGCAACGGGCTGAACCGGCTTGTAGGGGGCGGGTTGATCATGGCGGGAACATACGGAACGCAGGTTCCGAGTCAAAGGGGAATGTTGCGAGTCAACGCGGATCGACGTGAACGGGTGCCACCCTCAAGGTTGCCTTGAGGGTGTTTATGCACAAGAGCCGAATCGTAGGCACGGTGGCCCACCGCACTAAATTCACAACTCAATGTAGGTCAGACCTGTCTTCAGGCCTGACAATCTCCGACAATGCAGCGCCCCTTGTATGATGTCAAGCCGGCAGGCGGCTTGACCTACCAGGCTGGTCGTCACTAGCGTCAATGAGAAACCCGGGGCAAGCCCCGGGCCAGCCGACGACCAATCAAGTCAGGCTGAGCTTGTCAAAGTCTGCATCACTTGATTGGGTTCTTGATAAGGTCCACTCTTCGACAGGCTCAGAGTGACTCATTAATAGGCCAAGCCACGAGTGTTCTACTTCAACAGCATCATCTTCCGGGACTGCGTAAACTCGCCAGCAATGATTCGATAGAAATATATCCCGCTCGAGACCATATTCCCCGACGCGTTGCGGCCGTCCCAAACCGTTTCGTGGTAACCGGCCGGACGGTGCCCGTTGACCAGCGTTCGCACCTTCTGTCCCGCGATGTTATAGACAACAATTTCGACCGAAGCGCCAACCGGCAACGCGTACGAGATCCTCGTCTCCGGGTTGAACGGGTTCGGATAGTTTTGCGTGAGCGCGAACGTGTTCGGCAGATCGTCGCCGGAGTTGTCGTCGACGCCCATCACATTATCGATGACGGAGTTGACGGGACGGGCAAGATACGTCGTTGATTGCACCTCGATCAGATCACCCTCTCCGGTATAGGAAATCAACGGTCCGTCGAGGAAGTAGTTGCTCCCGAAGAGCGTATCCACGCATCCCGGTGTTCCGGTCGGGAGCACTCGAACTCGTGTGCGTACTCCGTCATAGTACCAGTCCAAAAGCACGCTGTCTTGAACCGACACAGGAGCAATGTCTCCGTCGAAAACAAGCAATACCATCCCGAGTGAATCCGGTGTACTCAGATAGATCATCCGCGCGTCATCGTCCTGACTATAAATGGCCGTGTGGGGCGACATCGTTGTGTCCGGATCGATGTCAAGACATCGGAATAGGCGGTTTAACAGAACCACCCAGTCTTCCACTCGCATCGGGCGGCCGTCTCCGTTCACATCCGATCCGCTCATCACACAGGCTGAGTCCTCGGAACCAATCGGTGTACCATTAAACAGGTATGCAATCATGACAGTCAGGTCGCTCATAGTCATGTTGCCGTCACCGTCGAGATCGCCCGGTCCGCATGGAACGCCTCCGATAAAAGTGCGGACGTAATAGCAGCCGTATGCGGCCTGGGCTTCTTCAAGAACACCCTCGCCTGTGTAAGAGAACATGGTCGTCCCACCGGGCAGATTGCCCAGCGTCAGGCGCCAGAGCCCGCAGTGGTAACCTTCATTGGCTATGTAACCTGCGCTTGTTGAGGGTTCGCCGATGTCCCCTCTGAACCTCAGATGCACCGCGATCGAATCTACATCGTCCGGAACGTTTATGCGAACGGTCTTTGAAGTAGTGTCATGGGCGAAGGTCACGCTCATGTGTGCCGCCGTGTCGGGCAAATCGGCGGGGACTGTTGTCCCGGTGACCACCGTTAGTAAGGAGATCAAGTCCGAGATGTGAAGCGTGTTTCCATCGTTGTTCACATCTGATGCCGCAATAACACTGGCGGAATCCAAGTCGCCGAAAGCAGACCAGCCTTCCCTGAAGTAGTCTGTATACAGGACCGCGTCGGCAATCTCGTATCGTATGTAGTTGAGGTTGATGTCGCCCCTGTGATCAAACGGTTCGGGGCAGATAATATCCACACCCCCGTTGATGAAATCGACGCGCCGCTGTACGTGCAGGTATGGATTGGGAGACTCTGTGCAGAAGTCTTGGGCACCCTGAAATGTCGGGAAACCAACTGTGCCATCATTGATCGGCTCAGGATTGAATTCAAGGTCAAAGTCATACACCGAAGACGAAACATACAGATCGGTGCCTTCGGCATTCGTCAGCGCATTGTCTCCGCAATCGATCCAGTAGAAACGAATCGGAACGAACTGACATTCCAAGTTGTGATCATCTGATACGAGGAACCGCATCGAGGCCAGAGTAGTAGGCAGCGTGTCAACATCGCACGTCGGATGATGGGGACCGTCGTTCTGCTCCGCCACGCCAATTATCCGCACCATTCCGCTCGGGCAGCCTTCGCCGCAATTGCCAAACGGTCCCTGACGGAACGTGAAATACTCCCAGCCGCACTCGGTGTAGATGCTTCCCTCGAACGCAACCTGAAATGCCAGTGCCGTCTGATCGTACGCCACCAGCATATCATATCCGCCGAGGCCCTGCAAGCTGTCTACACCTTCAAGAGTGATATCAACATCGGAGAAATGGTTCTGCAACTGCATATGCTCCGTGCCGATGCGGACAACATACGGCGACATCACCGGCGGAGGTGGAGGCGGAAGGATTTGCACGCCACCGTTGTAGTATTCGACTTGCCGGAAACGATCCATGTACTTGCCTGTCGACGGGAAGCACTCCTGAGTAGCACCGGAGAAACCCGGCACGGTGTCAGGATGAATGAACTGCCCGTTGTGATCATAAACCGCTGCCGGATAGTATATGGAATCAGGATCGACGCCCCAGGAGATCATGTTGCTATTGCAGTGCATCCAATAGAACCTCACCGGAGCGAGGACTTCACTCGTCATCGAGCTGTCCGTGACCATGAATTGTAGTCTCGCGAACACTGCCGGTTGTTCCGGCGGGGTGAAGCAGACCGGATCTGAATGCCTCCTCGCCCTGCCCGCCATCCGGACAACCGGAACGCCGTCCCATACTGTTCCCCTGCCAATAAAGGCCGCCCAGCCACATCCGGTGTCCGGAGAAAAGAACTCTGCGCCGCTGTCAATCGCAACCAAATCAAGCCGCTGATCATCGTAGGTCAGTAGGAGATCAATCTCTCCGATTCCCGCTACACACTCCTCAAGGACAACGTCGATACTCACTGTGTCGCCCGGAGTTGCGTCGCGCACAGTCGTAAGGTCAACTTTGATTGGCTCGGATACAAACACGTCAAAATAGAATGAACAGCCCATCCAATATGGGCTGCTCTTGGCGTGCAGGTCGACTCTGAACGTCTGACCGAGATCGTCGTAGGTAGGAATGAACTTGAGTATCCCCGTAGCCGGATCATAGTCGACGAGTCCGTTCGGCTCCGGGATCGTAACGAATTCGACCTCTGCCTCGTCGCAGTGATCGGGGTCCGTCGACCTTGCTGGCACCATCGCGCTGTCAAAAGGCAGCACGCTGAAGTGGGCGTCGCACATGACCTCGAATTCTGCATACCTGTCAGTCAACCGCACTTCAAACCGACAATTGTCCTCTCCGCTGGTGGAGTCACCGTTGACTGTGGCGCCAATCTCTAACCAATACCGAGATTGCCAGTGCTCTTCAAGTTCCGGATGGAATATCCAGAGGCCGGTCTCCTCGTTGATTGTGCCCGGTCCCTCGACCAAGAAATACTCTACGCCGGGAGGATGCTTCTCCCCCGTCTCGTAATCCACCGCCACCACCTGGTAGAATATGGAATCACAGTGGTTACTCTCGACATACGGCGGGCAACCGGTGAATATGATATCTTCGACACCCTTGACCTCGCCAAAAACCGTTGCGGCTGACAGCAGCAGCACAACACCGGCAAACAGGGTATGACAGACGATATGCGATTGGAAACGACTCATGTTTAGGGACCTCCCCAGGGTTCATTGAAGTACAGAGTATCATAACATACTACAATATCGACGATTGTCAACGGGAAATTGTGGAGTTGCATATCTTAAACGGTCACGGGCCAGGCTATCCGCCAAAGCCATGCCGTTGCACGCAGGCCACTTACATGACGCATAAAGCCGCCGAGGCCGTCGCCCGATAACTCTATATATGTAGCCGTTCACCACCAAGTTCCCCCCTGGGAGGCCCGATGTCTGCCAAGCGAATGTTCATCTTTATTCTACTTGCTGTCGCGATTGCTGCGTTTGCCTTCGGCTGCGGGAATGATAACCCATCCACCGCTCCTGACAACTCTGGCACCTGGCAACCGTTGGAGCTGGCCGATTACGATTATCATGTTCGCAAAATCGCCCCGCCCGTATACACAGCCCCGGTGACGGCTCCGGCAGCGGTCGATCCCATGTGGACAGGAACGTACCTCCCGAAAGTGTTCTCGACCAACGAGCCGATGTCCCTCTACAGCAATCTCGAGACGTTCCAGAGTCTGCTGACAGAGCTTGAGTCGTATCTGCTTATCGACGAGAACGGCGATATTGCACTCGACAGCAGCACGGGCGGCGCGTGGACCGAACACCTCCAGGTGTTCAATCTTACCGAGCCGACATCAATTCCGACCGATGCCAACATGGACGCCCTGTTTGGCGCGTCGGTCGAGTTAAACAAGTTGGTTAAGCTAAACTGGACAGCCCCGGACGGACGGCTTCACAACGAGGATATTGCTTTCACGCTCAACGACAACGAGCAGACAGTGGCCGTCTTCAGCCGTCAAGAAGAGTCCGCGACCACCACGACCACGAGTATGTACTACGCCAGTTTCGACCCGGCTGACTCGTCAATCGTCATGAAGGGGATGACCTACAAGGATTACGGCGACGACACCAGCGCGCGCTGGACGTACTTGATCAACTCCGTCGACAATTCGGAATTCTCCTATCGAATGAATTGGTACGCCGATCCCAGCGAACAGGTGCCCGAATCCATGCTCGGCTGCATCCTCGGCGGCGGTGACAAAAACGTTGAGTTTGCTCTTGAGTACCGGGAATACAAACCGGCTGACTCGGTTGATTACGTTGACGAACTCGCAAGCGAGCAAGTGTTTGGACCCGATTTCTCCGAAGGCACCGGGTTGATCACGACCTACCATGAGTTCGTGGCCGAGGCGTTGTGGTTGAACTACGATGACCAGGCTTTGGCTCCGTTGACCAGCCCGTGGGATGCAATCGAATAGGAAAGATTACAGACTAGAGCGCACACATAAACCCGCCGCCCGGCGGGTTTTGTTTTGGGGGCAAGCTGCTTTCACTGAGGAGAAAGACCGTCTTCG
>Ga0255392_10015_pt1 | contig 14737 bp, 8 predicted proteins | sample ANMaggSeSYBR01D5_FD_182114 | JGI IMG/M metagenome (GOLD analysis project Ga0255392, IMG submission 182114) | Sediment cell enrichment communities from methane seep in Santa Monica Basin, California, United Staets - ANME aggregate JGI... | ecosystem: Environmental > Aquatic > Marine > Cold seeps >... | reverse complement strand
CAATCAGAAGTATAAATTGTGCGCTTACCCGTCATCGGTTGAGAGAAAAATTAGGATATGGAACACAGATTTCGCGGATGACGCGGATACCCGCGGATTGATTCAAGAAGGTTGTCAGCAATCTGGCATCGAGTTTATTTGTATAATGCAAATTGGTTTTGGGACAGCTTGTGCGGATGAGTTTAATGACTTGTCGGATGAGAATGTTAACACGTGGCTGTCTAATTTTATTGACACAAAAATTAAATTGACGCCATAGATTTATCACGACGTACTTCACATGACCTTTGATGAAATTAAGGTTCGAAAGAACCCACAGTGTCCTGTATGTGGTGATCTTAATCGTTATACCCAACAGTTCTGCTGTAGGGAGCTTCATTCATTTTTTTTATTTTTCAGGATTGACAGGGAAGAGTGATCAGCTGAAAAACCAGGTTCCTGCTAAATTCAAAAAAAAATGTGGGAGTTATTTAACTCCCCTTACCGTTTTTTCTTTTACACATATAGCCAAATAGCAGCACACAAATTGTTATGATACAAAGCAGGGGTTCTATGTTAGCGCCCATCACCAGCTTGTTGGAGATGGACAGCAATGGCGTGCTCTGCAAGGCCAGAGAGTATGTGGGATCAATACCGACAATGAACAGATCGGTCATATGGTATATGCCCACACCATTGATCGTATAGTTAATGTAGGTCTGATTGCCCGGGATACCGTCCGCTTCCAGGGTGCTGACATTCCACCAGTATGCCATGCCCTGGATGGGTGTGACCACTGCCTGGCTGCCGTCATATGCCGTACCCCACCATACACTGGTAAAGTTGGTCGGGATGATATCATATACAATGACCGTTGGAGGGGTCTTCAGGTTACCTTTGTTATGTATCCACAGCGAGATGTCATAGTAATCAGCGGTGGCGTTCTTGGTAATTATCTTACGTACCTCGATCAGGTAGCCGTTGATCACAAAGATTTTTTCCCGCAGCACATATGAATCGTTAGTTGTAAGATACAACTTGCTTATCTGACCGCCGGCGTCGGTAAGGTTCGCCGAAAGATCAACATCTATCCAGCCCACGGGTACTGGATCAGGGAAATCATAAATCTTCCATTCCGATGCACTCCAGGGATTGTTCACTGAATTCGATATTTCACCGGGAGTATACGTCTGGCTGTCGAATGCCGTACTCAGGTTCAGGTTTGTATCATTTGTGACATACACAGTGACCAATGAAATAGTGTAATTAATATTTTCAGTATCAATATTCAGTATTTCAGGAGTGAATCCCCAATCATCTCCTCCGGTCCCGTTCTCACTAGTACCGAGCTGGTTCTTCTGCAGGTTGATCCTGAAACCAAGCGTTGTGGCTGTCGGATTCTCGTTCAATGTTATGCCGCTTCCTGAAATGGTGGTATTGGAAATGGTAAATGCGAGACTTGCATTTCCTACATCGAATTCCTGAGATGATTGAGGCGTGGAACTGTTATGTGCATCAGGATCGCTTTCACTTATGGTAAAATTTAACGTGGCGTTCGGATTTGAGCTGTTCAATTCTGCAATAGTCCACGTGATGGTGGCATTGTTGTTGGTTATAACAGATGAACCCAGATCGGGATCGTCATTTGAGAAATTGAAATCATATGCACCGTTGCTGTTTATATTGGCTGCGGTTTTGATCAATGTAATGCCGGTAATATCTGCAGTGGTATTGCGGGTCAATGTCAGGGTTGCATTGGTTGAATCATTTACCATTATCATATTTGAAGTATAGGATTCTGAGAAAATGATAGGTCTTGATGCTGAAGACAGACTGTAATTGACAAGCACAGAACTACCTGCATCCAGATAATTGATATGAACGATCACATTGCTTCTCTGAACGGTCACATTGGTGCCGATCGATGTAGTACTCCAGGTAGCAGGAGATGTGGTCCCGGAATTGAAATTTATTGAAATATCATACAGCGTAGTACTGCTCAATGTATTGGTGATGTTGATCTGACCGGTACCACTAACTGGGCCATTGGCCATAGTCCCATTATAGGTATCTGCCACACTGATGTATTCAGTAACTTCAATGTTCAGTACATCAGTTGCAGATACCGGTACTATGGATAATAGAACCAGCATCGACACAATCGTCATCAAATAGCTTTTTTTCATATACATCTCCTGCCCTTAAAACCAATTTACTTTTTTTATAATTATTGCTTTTGTATTCAAAATTAACTAATTTGTATCCAGTCAATTTTATATGGTTATTTTAATATATTTTAAATCAACCAGATTATGTTTAGTTGCTTTTATATATATATATTTCAATATATTCAAAATTAATTGAGTTATGTTTAGTTACTTTTATACATATATATTTTATGGTGATTACGGCCTTGGGACAAAATTATCAGACTTGATTTTCAAAGATGTAGTGAATAAGTTACCAATGGATTTGGGGAGGAATTGTTAAGTACCTTATCATAATCCATAAATAATGATTAATGTTATATGAGATAAAAAAAGTATAATTATAAAAAATGAATTAAACTAAGATGGATGAGAACGCTTAATATTTTCATTTTAAAAAAAGGGAAAATGATGGGCTTAAGTTTCAGGATAATTTGGATATTGCTAATTTTGAGTTGGATAATCGGAAGCAGTTCAGGTCAAACAGTAGTAGAGGTGTACGATCATTACAATGTTTCAATAACATTGGATAAGGACAAGGCTCACATTAAGGAGACAATTACAATAAAAAACGTAATTACTAAATCTATTGTTCCCGGATATGTAGACAAAACCCTTATACGTTCGTCACAAAACAAACTGTTGTTTATCCCTCTTCCCGGAAAGAAGGATTGTTCTGTAGATGTGGAAAATGTGGTAGTCAGCTTTGATACCAGCCGTATCACTGACGTGCAGGTGACCCAGACCGATAAAAGTACAACCATACGATACGGGCTCTGGTTCCCCATATCTCCCGGCGAAAGCCAGACCGTGGTCTTGGAATATGACTATCTTGATTTTGCAGACCCCGGCATCCTGTTCACCCAGGGTTACTATCCAATGGCTGCCAATATTCCCATCAACAATGCACACATCGATCTTGACCTGCCCACTGGCAGCCATGTCACCTATTCGAACGCAAGGAAAAGTACCTCACAGGATCTGATCTCATGGTCAAAGGAATCCCTGGGAACAGATCCATGGCTGTTGAAATTCGAATATAGCAGGATCCCGCTGCCCACATCACCCATACGGTGGTCTTTGTTATTATGGATATTTATCCTGGCCGCAGCTGTAGTATGGTCTTACCGTCATTGGAAACCGGAAAAATGATACAGGGGTGAAAACGATTGGGGCAGGATAATTGGAAACTCCCCAAAGCATACGCAGTCCTCCTAGTGGTATTGTTCTTATTATGGGGGAGTTCAGCACTCCCGGATGCAAGTAATTTGTCCACGAACAAATCCGATTATAATCCAGGAGAAACGGTGCATATCACCATCAATCATACTTCAAATATCACTGCGTCAGTGATAGATCCATATGGAAGCCAGAATCCGCTGGTCCTGACCCCATCGGACTTGGGTTATCTGGCAGAATACAGCCCTCAACAGGGTGTTATACTAGGAACCTACACTGTGCAGATATTCGGGGAGGATTTTTCAGATAGTAGCATGTTCAAAATACGTTCATTATCCATTCATCCGGATATTAATGAAAGATATCCATTGGGCAATGTATCTCTCCCAGGTGAAGTGGTGGATGCAGAAAGTGGGAATGAAGTAAATGCCTCTCTGGATGTTACTATTAATGATGAGATGATCAACGGTTACGCCGAAGCGGGTGATTTTTTCCTTAACTATTCTGCTATTACTACGGGGTATAAAACCCTGAGCATCACAGCCGTTGACGATGAGAACATTACAGGTACTATTACCACAGGATTTGAAGTATATTCCCACCCTGCTGAAAACCTGTCTATTACCACGTCACAAGTGCTATATGAAGCAGGCCAGAATGTGGATATTCGTGTGGTATCGGGACAGGTTACACCTATAGTATGGGTGATGGACCCGCTGGGAATCTCTACTTCAGTCAAAGTTTCTGGCAAGTATGGTATATATTCAGGAATGTACAGCCTTGATAAACACATCATCCTGGGTGAATACTGGGCAGAGGCTGAGACCGAGAACCCGGCTGACCATGTAAGGGTTGCATTCAATGTAACAGCCCCTGTCGAGTTGTTAACAGCACTCCAGGATGTCGGTGTAGAATTCTCAAGGCTGCTGTTAGGACCCAGGACCGTGCAGCATAAGGTGCCGCCGCTGGCAGATATTCAGGTAACAGTGACTGCCACGGTCTTATCACCAGTAATCAATACATCGCTCGTAGATTATTACCCCGCCGGATGGACAATAAAAAATTCAAATGGCGGGACAGTGGATACTGAAAATAACACCGTCACATGGGATGCGGGCGATGTGGAAAATAATGTGTCCCGCACATATACCATATTCATCCCCCAGCGGACAATGCCTAGCACCAAGTATTTCTTCAACACCGAACTGGTATATGACGCTGGATCTGACATGAGTAAGGATTGGATGGTTGTGGTGTCCGACCCTGATACAGAACAACCGGTCATAACCAATATTTTATCGAACCCTGATCCGCAGGTAATCAATACACCGGTAAATATTACAGCAAATATCATAGATAACATTGGAGTCAATACTGTCTACATCGACATCACCCTCCCCAACAGCACCTCCACAGGCAACCTCTCCATGACAAAGAACGGCGGCGATTTGTGGTACTATAACTACACGCCGCCCATTGCTGGCCTGTACAATGTAACCATCTATGCCAACGACACATCAGACAACTGGAACTCTTACACAGGTAATTTTACAGGTGACGGACCACCGGTAATTAATTCAATTTCTGATATCCCTGATCCCGTTGAGAATGGGAATAACATTACTATTCGGGCAAATGTCATAGATGATTTTACTGTCAGTTCTGTCTGGGTAGATATTGAAGGAACGAATTATAGTCTTGTTAAAATAACAGATATTTACCTGTTATCTGCCATCCATCGTAGTATAAATAGACCACAGGTTTTCACCAAGGATGAAACATATTACCCTGCTAATTTAAAGGACTCCAATAGAAGGTTCTACCTAAACTTTTCTAATAAATTAGTAAATGGCAGCGTCTTAAGAATATATGCCAAAAAAAACCAGGGTCGTACTATTGGAATCTATGATCTGTCCGATACCTCTGGGTCAAATCCTATCGGCACATTCACAGTTGTTTCGAAAGGCGGTGAATGGCATAATATCACTTTAGCTAATATTTCAACGCCAACAGATGCGATATGGCTTGGGGAAGGGATGGGAAGCGACACCGACCCCAAGGATCATTTTGACTACATTTATGCAACAGAAAATACATGGGAATATGACTATAACACAAGCGGTCTCAAACCTGGAATTTATTATTATACTGTTTATGCCAATGATTCTGCCGGAAGTAATGCAGCACCTAAAACAGCAAATTTTACTGTCCGGGACACTGCCAAATCCGTCATTGCAAATATTTCTGTAACCCCTGACCCACAAGCAGCTAATAATCCAGTCAATATCACTGCAAATGTAACTGACAACCTGGATGTTAATACGACTTATATCAACATCACCCTTCCTAACAGCACCTCCACCGGCAACCTCTCCATGACAAAGAACGGCGGCGATTTGTGGTACTATAACTACACGCCGCCCATTGCTGGCCTGTATAATGTAACCATATATGCCAACGACACATCAGACAACTGGAACTCCTCCACCTCCAATTTCATGGTAGAATTCCTGAGGGTTAATTTCAGCTTTTATTCGGACAGCAGCTATACCACCCAGACCAGGGATTTTAACATCAATGATATTATCTATATCCAGACTTATGTGACCTATAGCAATTATACCAATCTCAGCGGTGCCCTGGACAGTATTAACGTGACCGTCCCAAACGGCACGATCTATGTGGTCTCTATGGTGGAGAGCAGCCCTGGCATCTACCGGTGCAACTTCAGTACTACCCAGGCAGGGAGTGATTACCAGTTCTATGCCCTGGCCACTACACCTAACGGCATCACCGGTATAGATACCGATACCCTTACCCTGCCCATCTATACCAGTTTCCCACCAGGCACCCTGGTCATACCCATGGGTCCCCAGCAGGATGTCGGTGCCGCCGGTGGGAATTATCCCTCCCAGGTATCGGCCTACGGCCTGGTCCACTGGCTGCTGGCCAACAATACATGGGTGGACTGGGTGATACTGCACGACAAAACCTACGATGGATTTGATTTCAATGTTACCACCGATGATGACGCTTCCAACACCACAGGTACTATAGCAAACAGGAACTATTCATCGGGTCCCTTCCTCATCCGGGACCCCGATACCAGCACCTCCCGGAACGAGGCATACAACACCATCCAGCAGATCCGATCTGATACCGGCCGATACAATGATGTGGTGGTGCACGAGCTTAACCAGACCCTTTATATAGAGACCAGGGATGATTATATCCTGGACCGTCCGGCCCGGATCGCTGTTCAGCAGACCGATAATACATTCATTGACTACATCTGGGATACCACCTTATTCCCCGCATCCCCAACTGCGGGTATGAACATGACCGCCCTTACCCTGGCCCAGATACGCAGCGGCGACCTGCTGACCAACGCAGCGCTGAACTGTTCCAAGCGCAAGGTGTATGACTGGGTGTTCCTTGACGATGATGATTTCTGGGACACGGCCTTTTTCCCGGTGGGGGACGACCTGTTTTCCCAACTTGACCTGTTCGTGAACAAGACCGGCCACGTGCACCTGCAGGGCAAGGGTGTCACCATGAACACCCGCACGTTCTGGCTGACCACAACCACAGCCACCTATGAGGAGGACGATTACCCCAACAAACAGCAATATTCGGTATTGAACAGTTCAGCAGACCATCCTCTGGGCCAGACCTACGGGACTCCAGTGTTCGAATGCCCGCTGACCTTCGATGCCTTCGAGCATGACAACAACTGGCGTACCAACACCCTGGCCCTGGCCGGAGTGTCGGAATCGGGGATCAATGACGGATTCGGGGTCACGTGGGACCAGGGAGTGAACAACGGGGCATACATGGACTGTATATCGGGTGCCTCTGAGGAAAATTATGCCTTTGTGGTATCAAATTCCTACGGTGGTGTGACCTCAGCCCTGGTGGGCAAAAAGCAGATGACCACCCCTGAGATGCGGCTGGCCCTGGATTCGGTACTGTTCAGCGTGGTCACCCCACAATTCGATCACAGCCTCAATTACCCTGATATCAAAAATGGCGGCACCTCCAACCTGACAGTGACCGGCACCGTGGATTCGGGCATGCTGGTATATGACCTGAGGATATATGATGGACTGCCGACATATGTGAGCCTGAACAATTCATCCGTCACCCTCAATGTACCGGGCAGCTATACCTACCATACATCCAACAATACCCTAGAATTTAACCTGGGTAGCCCCAACAAGTCGGCAATACACAACGGCACATTGTTCTCATATGAGATCGCCATCACTCCGCCCCCGGACCTGCCAACAGACCTGATGATACTGGATTCCACGGTTGTGTATGATGACAACTGGAACAAAGTTATCACATCTTCCCACTGCATTACCGTGCAGACCATCAACTACATGAGCTTTTCAGCCAGCAAGTGCATAACACCCGGTTTTGCAGACAATTATTCTATCACCCTGAACCTGACAAGCCTGGTATACTTCAACCAGACCAATGTCAACATCTATGACCTGGTCCCGACCAATTTCAGCATTGTCGATCCCGTGCCCGATTATAATGGCTCCCAGACCAACAGGTACTACTGGACCATGAACATGACCGCCGGGGAGAGCAGGATAATAACCTACAACCTGGTCGGGACCGGTCTGTACAGGATCAGCGATGTTTTCACTGTTGGGGTGGATCCAGTATGAGAGGGAATGTAGCATTATCCCAGTTGCTTCTTATTACGTCAATAACTCTCCTCTGTACATCTCAAGTATCAGCAATACCCCTGGATCTCCAGCTCAATTCCACTGAATATATTAACGGGCTCATCTTCTATTCGGATGGTTCTAATACATTGATTAATGCCACAGGATCTCTCTTTATTACAAATCCGTCATTGAACCTGACGGTGTCAGATATTAATATTGATTTCACGGGAAGTATCACGCCTGCCAGTATCCACATCAATTCCATCGGTCCCAATACAACCCAGGTGGTATCTTACCAGATTGATAGTTCCATGATCACGATCCCCCTTTCAGTATTTGAGACCTTCACCCCTGAAATCCTTGACCCTGGAGTTAATCAGACTATTGTTTTTAATGTATCCATCAATAATTCAGGAAGCGAGAATGTAAGCATCGTCCTGTTCGAGAAGACGTTCCCCCCAGGACTGACCTTCTTTAATCTTTCAGCCACGGCCGGTGCTACAAGTGTGGTAAGCAATAACCTGACATGGGCAGGTTTTACCATCCTCCCTGGTACCAGTGAACAAGTACAGGTTACTTTCTATACTACCCCCACATCCGATATACTGATACCATATTCGAACCTGGTCTTCAGTGTTCCTTCATATTCGGCGTCCACAGCCCTGTCATTATCGGCTGTCACAACTACCAATTTTACCCTTGAGAAAGAACGGATAACAATCGACATATGGAGGGTCGGGGTCAGGGTGTGGGATGAAACTGAGTTCAATTATTCGCTGTATGGGGTAGAGGTCTACCTATCCGACCCTCAGTTGAATGGATCTGTGATGATCAAAAAATACAGCCTGAATGTAGATCTGCAGCCCGGAGAATCCTGGTATGATAGCTTTTTGTATAATTATTCAAGCGTTCCCGTGTTCTTTACCCGAATCTATTATTCAATTCCCTGTGATCTCTCAGGACTGTCAATGCCGATGACACCGGTTAAAAGTGGAGGATTCATCTTAAAATCTACTGTTACCAGTACACTTGACACATCACATCACGTGGTCAGGGTGATAAGACCGGGTAATGGAGAAGAAGAGGAAACAAAACCCTATGAGGGTGAGATCCCTCCTGTAGAATTGTCACAAGGAAAATCCAGTAGCCAAGTCACATCTGATCAAGAAAACAACCTGCCTGAAATAATCGGGGCAATCATTTTTGTTGTGATGATATTTTCATTATTCTGGATATTACTCGCTAAAAGATGAATGAATGATGAAGAAAAAGAGTAAGATACAGAAAAAATCAATGAAAATGTATTATCCAATATGAGCTGTTCAGGATTATTTGAGAATGGATACTGTGACAGAGTAAAAACTGGTCCCCAATTCTTTGGCTCCCTGAACTCTTCGTCGGTGTGAATGTGGAGCGGATGTAGATTTAGATGTGGATTCGGGCACGTCGCAGAAGATCGGGTATGCCCATGTGCAGGGTTTTCCTGTGTACTGGCTGCACATGGATTGATTCTGATAAATCTTCAATCAAAGATTCTGATAAATCTTCAATCAAAGATTCTGATAAATCTTCAATCAAAGATTCTGATAAATCTTCTGTCAAAATAACTGGTTTTTAAGGTAGTATATATTCTGGTAAACAGCAGGAAAGAAACCAAAACGCTTTATATTCTCTTGATGTTGAATGAACAAATCATTCCGGAGTTAAACGTAAATGGAAGATTTGTTGAAAACGTTTACCATTCCCGATAATACTATAATGGAAGAACATTCCATTGTTACTACCGGAGGAGCCATTATAGGCAACCATACCGTTATGGGTTTTGGCATTATTGCTGATTCGGTCATTGCCGGGGAAAGGGTCAGGATCAATGGGAATGTCATCGGGACCGAAGAAGTAAGGATTGATATGTGGTCTCAGGTGAATGGTGATGTCAGGACCAAGAATGATGCATATATCGGTGAATTTGTCAATATAGATGGAAAACTGATCGTAGGCAAAGACCTGGATATTGGCAAGAATGTGAAAATAGACGGAGGCTATGAGGCCCGAGGCTGGATAGTTGTCAGGAATCCCATCCCGGTGATCATTTACATTTTCCTGTACCTGACAGAATTAATTAGGATGGGGAAAGACGAAGAGGTTGATAATGCCCTGAAAAATCTGTTTTCCGATGAAAGTGATGACTTAGAGGAGGATAAACTACTTATCATTCCCAGCGGTTCGAAGATCGACCTTGAATCAATTAAGGTTCCTGATAAAGCTGTTATTGGCAGTGGCTGCCGGATGATGGGGAATATCAGGGCTTCCTCAATTGTGATGGGGAACAATAATACCCTGTTCGGCAGTATCAAGACTACCAATGAGATAGTCATCGGTGAAGGTAATACCATACACGGAAACCTTGTGACAAGGGGTGATGTGCGTATCAATAAAAACTCACATATCCTGGGTGAGATCAATGGCGGTAAGGTCATGATCCACGAGGAAGCCAGGGTGGACGGGGCTATGCGGGCTGCCAATGGTGTGATAATTACCAGGGATGAGATGGAAGAGGAATACAAAACAGGCGGTCTGCTGGATATGGTGCCAGAGCCTACCGTACCAAAGAAGACGAAAGCTACTTCTAATAAGATAAAGGTAGATGAAACAGGCCCGGGTGAAGCAGTAGAAGAAACCATTGCAACCGTATCAGGAACTGGGATGGAAACCGGGACATCAGAGGTTGTTAGTTATGACATCCCTGCGAAAAGAATGACAACCGCCATTAGACTGGGCGATATTATAAAATCGGTCCCTGCCAAAAAGAAAACAACAACCAGTACTACTGCCGATAAAGAGAAATCGACAACTAAGACTACTGCCGATAAAGAGAAATCGACAACCAGGACTATTTCCGATAAAGAGAAAACGACAACCAGGGCTACTTCCGATAAAGAGAAAACAACAACCAAGGAGAAAAACACTGCTAAAAAGACTGCTACCGACAAGAAAACAAAGCCAAAAAAGACAGCAGCTAAGAAAAAAACAACAACTAAAAAGGCTGCTGCGAAAGAAAAAGCATCGGCTGCCGAAAGTAGCACCGGTAAAAAAACTGTAAAAAAGAAGACTGGGACTAAAAAGAAACCTGCTGCAAAAAAGAAAACAAACAAAAAAACGACAAAATAAAGTTGAGCAGGGAAATGCCGGATCATATAAACGTGGCGATTGTTGGATATACACAGCTATCAATTTTGGCACAAAACTCCAATTCGCCCATTTAACTGGCAAGACGAAGAAGATATTATTCACTCATATCATGCCAATCGCCTTCATTGCGAACCGACATCCACTAAAACAAGGATTGAAACATAAACCATATATCGTTTAACCTCACTCGAATGTCACGAATGAGTGAGATCAGGGAGATTCCCGGTATTGGTGAAAAAACAGCCCGGCGCCTTATTGAGCATTTCGGGTCAGAGGATGCTGTACTGGATGCATTTCAGCGGCATGACGTGGCTGCTATTGCAGGTGCTCCCGGTGTTGGCCAGAAGAATGCTGTGACTCTTGTACAGGGATTTATTTTCAGGGACGAGAACTTCTCACCAGATGATTTCCTAAAAACGAAAGAGGCATGGCGTGTCTACAGGGGACTGCTTGACATCATACGGTCATACGCCAGCACCCCATATGCAAAGGATAAGCTGAATATTTATTTTCCCCTGCCTTCCTCGAAAAAAGAAAAGATCATGTCAGTAATGAGCGGTGTTTCTAAAGCATGCCTGATGGTCAACGGGATCGCTGCAGTCGAAAACGGTATCGTAGACCTGAAAAAAGCACTAAAAGGTGTAAGACCCATAAAAGGAACTACCCTGAAAAAAGTTCGGGACAGGGTGCTGGTGGCAGCAGACCACGATGAATATGAGAAGGCTTTGGCAGGTTTTGGACACGTAATAGACGTGATACTGGCAGGCTCTCCCAGGGAACTTGCAGATGCAACAGCAGCGTACCACCACGTTACGGCCTCAATGAAACTCGAAGGTGTGGACCTGCCTTATAATGCAAATATCACATATGCAAACCTGGAGGCACTGGAAGCGTGGGAGGTTGTCCCTGAACTGGAGATCGCTTTATTTTCAGGCAACCTCACATCTATTACATCGGCTGCATATGCCTATGACCTGGTCATCGATACTAAAAGCCGTTTCTTTTCCAGTATAAAACGATCCGATGTCAGCCGTCTTGAGACTATACTGGATGGATTGGCAGATGATGGTGGGGTCAGGACAGGTTTTGACCCTGATGTAGACAGAATACAATCGGCTCTGGAACAACTGGATGTCACAATAAAGTCTGCCGAAAAAAATGCTGATACACGTTTCAAGGAATACCTTAACAGCAGTACCGTTACCCTGACCGGTAAGGACTTGCTGGATGCAATAGGTGGTGGGGTCAGGGACCTGCTGGACAGGGAGATGGCCGAACATTATAGGCAGATCATAAAAGGATCGGTCTTAGTTATTATTAAGGACCTGGACTTGAATCCTAAAGAAGGACTATACCTGGATGGTCTTTTTTCCAATGACATCGTTACCACTATACAGGCTGACATGGAGATAGTTGAACAGCTCAGGCAGTACCTCCATGCGGAACTGGCAAACCGTAACATGAAGATACTAAAGGAAACTGCCCGCAGCCTGTCAGAGCTTAAGGATACTGCCCGCCAGCTTGTATCTGAAGCAATGGAACTGGATATGTGGTTCGCTATCGGGCTCTTTGCAATGGACAGGGGGCTTGTTACCCCGCAGATGGTCGATGAGGCGGGAATTGATATCAAGAGCGGCATAAACCTGTTCCTTTCAGGCAATGTGGAGCCTGTCAATTATTCACTTGGAGACAGGGAACGAAATTACGACAGACATGGTTATTCATCTGAACGGGTGGCCGTACTTAGCGGGGTTAACTCGGGCGGCAAGACATCTACACTGGACCTTATCACCCAGACCATGATACTGGCCCATATGGGATTTCCTGTGCCTGCCGAAGCTGCAGTTGTTGGGTTAGTGGATGAGATGTATTATTTCGGTAAATCCGGTGGTACAATGGATGCGGGTGCTTTCGAGTCCACTATAAGGGAATTCTCTGTTGTATCGGGAACGTGTAAGATGGCGGTACTTGTGGATGAACTGGAATCTATCACCGAGCCGGGGGCATCAGCCAGGATAATCGGCGGCATACTTGAATCCCTTGCCGGTAATCCGAGGGCAATTGGTGTGTTCGTGAGCCACCTTGCAGAGAATATAATGGAACATACATCTGCACCTGTGCGGGTTGACGGCATCGAAGCACGGGGACTGGATAAGAACCTTAACCTGATCGTGGACCGGAACCCGAGGTACAATTATGTGGCTAAGAGCACACCTGAACTTATCGTAGAGAGATTGGTGAGGCAGGCAGATGGCGTAAAGAGGGATTTTTACCAACATCTTCTTGATAAATTCCAGTGAGGAACCAGTTCTGCATTTACCCCCCTGTTTCCACTGTAATTATCATGTATTTGAATTATTTACAAAGATTAGTACATGAGTTACGGGTATTTTAAATTCTCTACCAACTTAAATTTTACCACATAATCCATTCACACCTTAAACTGCACAACCCGCCCATCCATATCATGAACATCCATCTCATTCAATACAGAAAGACCATTATTAAGTTTTCTCATCAACTCCGGTTCTTTTGGATTCATCTCCAGTTCAATAAACTTCTTTTCGTAGTCAACAAAAGCTGTCCCCTCAAGCTGAAAAATCGATTCGAACAATGTCAACAGTTCATATTTTTCATGGCTCATACATTTTGTCAAAAACAGACTGCAGAGATTGATAAATGACATCTTGAAACAAGTCATGATCTGATCCAGCTCAGTATCGATCCTGTACACTTTATCCTTATCCCGGATCCGTCTTTCCTCCCTAAAACACATCTTCAACCTCTTTAAATCGTCCTTATGTTCTCTTTCAACCACCTTTTGTTGACGAAGATACTTATTGACTTGTTTTTCACATTCCTGCAATTCGATCGAGTCCACCTCATTCATAGTTCTTTTTCCATCAACAATCTCGGATTTCTCACGAAGTCTTCTCTCTTTCGAATACAAAGGAGCAAGCTGTTCTTCTATCGCTTCAATCTCCATCAATGGTTTTTTCAGTTTCAAATTCAGGTTGGTTATTGTTTCACACAGCTCACCATGTTTTTCATCCATCCTATCATACTTCTCGATCTTCTTTCCATAACCTACAATTCGATGGATATTTACTCCGGATTTCGCATCCCTTAATTGTTTTTCCTGCTGTGGCCAGCGGTCAAAATATCTCTTTGTGACTTCGCTTGCATCCAGTAATTCACGAGGAATATCCGTAATCAAAACTGATCTTTTGCCATTAGCCCACTTCACTATCACCGCCCGGCACTCATATATGTAGTCTTTCTCTGATGAATCCCTTAACTCAATTCGACAGTCAACAAGGCTAGCAGTTCCATACTTATATTCTGTTTCCTGCCAGATGTGCTTGATCTTTCTCTCTTTTACTTGGTTGTCATCAAGGATGGTGAGATAATATTCATCACTGTTGTCAAAAGCCCTAAGCGTTTTCACACCATTGCCTCCGCCATCAAATACTAGTATCCTCTTCACAGAAGCATGAG
>Ga0255392_10013_pt1 | contig 14785 bp, 12 predicted proteins | sample ANMaggSeSYBR01D5_FD_182114 | JGI IMG/M metagenome (GOLD analysis project Ga0255392, IMG submission 182114) | Sediment cell enrichment communities from methane seep in Santa Monica Basin, California, United Staets - ANME aggregate JGI... | ecosystem: Environmental > Aquatic > Marine > Cold seeps >... | reverse complement strand
CAATTTAAGGCGCGTGGTTGAAAAAGCCTGGTTTCCCGTGATTTCAAAGCGCCGGATATAGGGATTGTCGGATAGAGATGAAATCTGAAAAAAAACAAGAAGCCGGCATGCCCATGCGTAACATCCGCCTGCTTATTCATGAGGGGCCGCAATATGTTGTAAATTCCGTCAACCTTACCGGAAATTATGCGTTTGATTCAAAAAAGATCAAAACACAAATATTGACCGGAACTCCGGGGATTATTGCAAACGGTGCGTGGGTTCAGGAAACCCTGGAAGAGGACAAACTTGCCGTTACGTCTCTGTATCTCAAGCAAGGATATATGAATACCGTGGTGAAAGATGAAATAAAATCGCATAAGGACATTAAAAAAAACACAACGTATGTTGACATCACCCTGAACATCAAGGAGGGGGTTCAGACGCAGGTAACGTCCGTAACGATCCATGGATTGAATGTGCTATCATACTCCGAGGTCATTGAAGCAATCACTTTGAAAAAAGGATCCGCTTTCCGAAACTATACGATTCACAGTGATGAAAATACGCTGTCCTCCCTGATTTCTGAAAAGGGATACCCACACGTCACGGTAAAGGGGACTGCAGTCATCAGCAAGGACAATACCCGGGCGGCAGCAACCTATGAGGTTGATGAAGGACCTCTTGTTAGAATGGGCCAGGTGGCTTACACGGGAAATTTCCTCACCAAAGAACGAGTTATCGAAAATGAACTTGAACTCAATCAGGGAGAACCGTTTTCGCTGAATAAATTTTTGAAATCTCAGCGCAATATCCGCGATATCAACGCCTTTGACTCGGTACGTTTTAAAACTTACGGCTTAAAGGAAAAGGAAGATAAAGTGAATTTGCTTCTGGAATTGGAAGAGAAAAAGCCTTATTATATTCAATTGGGCGGAGGGTATGACTCAGAAAGAGAATTTTACGCCGACATCCTGGCCGGTGACCGCAATCTTTTTGGATTAAACAAAGAGATTTGGACCCGTATAGAAATCAGCCGGATAGGGTACCGGGGTGATTTGGGCATGGTTGAACCCAGGTTTATGGGAACTCGAATCAAGTCATCAATAAACATGTTTAGTGAAAAAAGGGAAGAGTTTAACACGAATTTCGGAACCAGAGACAAAGGCATTTCAGTATCATTTAACTCCAGACTTTTTCAGAAATTTAACGCGGACCTTTCTTTTGTATATGCATATAAAGAGCAGTATCAGATGGACTTTGAACCCATACCGGCAGGTGAAGAAGATGAATATGATCCCAGACGAATTCTAACTATAAGTCCCTCCCTTGTTTATAATTCAATGGATTCCTATATACGCCCCAGAAGGGGAATGTTTTCTTCTTTGCTTCTGGATTTTTCTAAAGGGATCAACAATTCTTTGGATAATTTTTTTAAGTATCGTTTCGAAATCCGGAAATATTATACACCCATGGAAAACCTGACATTTGCGTTTCGAGGACTTTTTGGAAATATTACCCGCTTTGATGACGGCAGCACGATTCCGGAAGACCAGCTTTTTTTTCTGGGGGGCACATCTACGGTTCGGGGATTTGATGAAAACAGACTTCGATTTGATACCACAGGCAAAGCCGTGGGAGGAAAAACTGCAATTTTGGGCAACATAGAGGCAAGAATTGACTTGGGACCTAATTTCGAGCTTTCTTTTTTTTACGACATGGGCAGCATCAAAAACGCTATTCTCGACCAGGGTTCGGATGACTTTCGTTCTTCAGTGGGTGTTGGATTGCATTATCTCACACAAATCGGTCCCATGGGGGTCTATTACGGGCACAAACTGGATAGGAAAGCTAATGAAAGTGCAGGGAGTTTTCATTTCACAATAGGGTTTAGATTTTAGTTTTCACTCAAGCCTCCTTGGACTGTCGAGTAAGTGATTTAATACTCTTTTTTCTTTAGGCTCACTTTTGCGCGAGTTTCAGCCGTTCTTAAATTTAAGTGCCTGCTGCCTCAGGTTAATCTCTTAATAAGTTTTCAAATTTCTGATATTAAAATTTGCCGATTTGCCTTTATCTATTGACATAATAAAAAAAAATGGTTTATGAATTCTTTTTTTATGTTAAAAGTCATAAATTGAGACCTTTGAAAAATACTCAATTTTGTTCAAGTTCAAGGAAGGCGAAAATTTTAAATGCAGGAATACATTGAGTATTTCGAGGCTTAAAATTTGAGTCTGACGCCGAAATTGGGCAAAAGGGTGCGTTTTGCAAAGGTCTCAATGGGTTAACATGAAATGCGGGAGCTTTGCAGCCTCCGCTTGTTCTTTAACTATATTGAAAGGAGAGCTACTGTTTATGGGTTCCAAAAAAAAGGAGGCCAAGGAAAAACCCCTGGAAAAGATGACAGCCAAAGAGCTGAGAGAGGTTGCCATTGAGATGTCTGAGATCACAGGCGTTCACGGGATGAACAAGGCTGAACTTATTAATGCGATAAAACTGGCTAAAGGGATTGAAATAGAATCCGGCAAAAAGACAGATTCAAAGGTTCGTGAAATAAAGGGAAAAATCAAAGAGTTTAAGGCAAAAAGGGAAACGCTTCTTGAATCAAACGATAATAAAATGGCGGCTATTTATAAGCGCCGTATTATCAGGCTGAAGAAAAAAACACGCAAAGCCGCATAACTTCATTTGAAAACTTTGTGAGAAAGCTATTAGCCATTAGCTGTTAGGTCTTAGCCTGAATGTGTTATCTGTTTGATTTTTTAAGCTAAAGGCTAATTGCTAAAAGCTAACTGCTAAAAATCTTCGATTTGAGAATAGCATCCAATTGACTATAATTTCAGGTGGTTTTGAGTTTTCCTCTTTTCACTTAGGTTATGGTGATGGAATTTAATGAATTCGTATAATTTTCAGAATCTGATCAAGTCTTATGTTGAATTTCTATCCTCTGAAAAAGGTTATTCAGTTAACACCTCTCGTGCTTATTTGCATGATCTGAATGAATTTGCGGATTTTCTCGTACAGAGCGGAATTAGAGGTAAAAAAAAGCAGAATAAAACATATGATTTTAAGGCAAATGAAGTTCGCTCTCTGATGATAAGGGGATATCTGGGATTATTATACAAGAAGAACAAAAAATCTACTATAGCACGCAAGCTTTCGGCAATACGTTCTTTTTTCAGATATCTTATCAAGCATGGCATAATTCAGAATAATCCGGCAGAATTGATACATACGCCTAAACAGGAACAAACAATCCCTGCATATCTTACAGTTGATGATATGTTCCGTCTGCTGGATTCGATTAAGACCGATAATCGGCTGGGGCTGAGAAATCGTGCTATTTTTGAAACCCTTTATTCAACGGGGATACGTGTGTCGGAACTTGCTGGAATGGATGTTTTTAATGTGGATTTTACGGGATGTACGATCCGCGTACTTGGAAAGGGAGACAAAGAGCGGATTGTTCCTATCGGTGATAAGGCTTTAAGGGCTATAAAGGCATATAGAGATAAATTGCATAGAGAAACTGATTTGCAAATCAAGGGGGATGGGCCGCTTTTTTTAAATAAAAATAATGGCCGCCTTACTCCAAGATCAATTGGACGCATCCTGAACAAGCTGGTTAAAGAATGCAGCCTTATGGTTCCGGTTTCACCACATGCACTGCGACACACATTTGCAACCCATATGCTTGATGCAGGGGCGGATTTGAGAGTGGTTCAGGAACTATTAGGCCATAAAAGTCTTTCGACTACACAAAAATATACACATGTTAGTATCGACAGGCTGATGGAAACATATGATAATGCCCATCCTAGAACCTAAGTAAAAGGTAGATTATATTATGAATTTTCATGGAACAACTATTCTTGCTGTTAGGCATAAGGGGAAGCTGGCAGTTGCTGGTGACGGCCAGGTTACTATGAATAATACCATTGTAAAACATCATGCCAAAAAGGTCAGAAGGATCTATAATGACAGGATAATTGTAGGATTTGCCGGCGCTACCGCCGATGCTTTGAATTTGTCTGAGCGCCTTGAAGCAAAGCTGGAACGTTACAACGGGAATTTAACGCGAAGTGCGGTTGAACTGGCCAGGGACTGGCGTACCGACAAGTATTTAAGGCGCCTTGAGGCGATAATGATAGCCGCGGATGAAACAAATATGTTTCTTATCTCAGGCAATGGTGATGTTATAGAACCAGATGAAGGTATTATGGGTATAGGCTCTGGAGGCACAAGTGCTCTGGCAGCGGCAACCGCACTTATAAAATACTCAGGCCTTGATGCAAGAAGTATTGTGGAAGAGGCGATGAAAATAGCGGCATCCATTTGTGTATTTACAAATGATTCTTTTACGATAGAAGAAATTTAAGGAACAAAAAATCGATATGAGAGATCTAAAACCATCAGAAATAGTTAAAGAACTTGATAAATATATTATTGGTCAGAACAAAGGCAAGCGTTCTGTTGCGATTGCTTTAAGGAACCGCTGGCGAAGGCAGCAGGTTCCGGAAGACATTCGTGAAGAAATTATGCCGAAAAACATTATATTGATTGGCCCTACCGGGGTAGGAAAAACCGAAATCGCAAGGCGATTGTCTATTTTGACTGACTCTCCGTTCGTAAAGGTTGAAGCTTCCAAGTTTACCGAAGTCGGATATGTGGGCAGGGATGTTGAGTCGATGATAAGGGATCTTCTTGAACTAACTGTAAACAGGCTAAAATCAAGAGAAAAGGAAGCTGTTAAGGAAAAGGCATGGCAGATTGCCGAAGAAAAAATGCTTGACCTGCTTCTTCCAAAGCCAAAGGTTCAGCAGGTACAGAAGGACGAAGATTTAAAAGAAATACCCCTTGAGCTTGTAACCGGTAATGGAGATGAAGCTTCTTCCACAAGGGGAAAGCTTCGCGCCATGCTTCGTGAAGGAAAACTTGACAACAGATTTGTGGACCTTGATGTTTCAGAAAGAGCCATGCCTGTTGTGGAAGTTTTTTCAAGCATGGGGATGGAAGAAATGGGCATCAATTTCAAAGACATGTTGGGTGGAATGATGCCCAAGAATAAAAAGAGCAGAAAAATTAAAGTGCCTGAAGCCATGGAAATTCTTGCCCAGGAAGAGGCCCAGGCCCTTGTGGACATGGATAAAGTTGTAAGCATGGCAATCGAGAAAGTTGAGCAGTCGGGGATAATTTTTCTTGATGAAATAGATAAAATTGTCGGGAAAAACGGCGGGCATGGGCCGGATGTATCCAGGGAGGGGGTTCAGCGAGATCTTCTTCCTATTGTTGAGGGGAGTACAGTTACCACCAAGTATGGTTCGGTTAAAACAGATCACGTCCTTTTTATAGCATCCGGAGCCTTTCACACAATCAAACCTTCTGATATGATACCGGAACTTCAGGGGAGATTCCCCATCCGTGTGGAGCTTGACTCTCTTGGGAAAGATGATTTTGTAAGGATACTGACCGAACCCAAGAACGCTCTGCTTCTTCAGTATATTGAGCTTTTAAAGACTGAAAATGTTGATGTTGTCTTTGAGGACAATGCTGTTGATGAAATAGCGCGAATTGCTGAAGAGGTTAATAATCTTACTGAAAACATAGGAGCAAGAAGACTTCATACGCTCATGGAATGTATGCTCGAAGACATTCTTTTTAGCGCTTCAGACATTAAAGAAGCTAAAGATAGAAAAATAGTAATTGACGGGCAATATGTGGTAGACAAATTAAAGGATATCAAAGACGACGAGGATCTTAGAAGATACATACTATGACTCCAAATGTGGCTGACATACTTATTGAAGCACTGCCCTATATAAGACGTTTTTATGGGATGACCATCGTTATAAAATATGGCGGACATGCCATGGTTGATAAGCAGTTAAAGAAAGATTTTGCCAGGGACATAACTTTGCTGAAATTCGTTGGGCTGAATCCGGTTGTTGTTCATGGTGGAGGACCGCAAATCAATCTGGTGCTTAAGCAGATGGGGATAACTTCTAAGTTTGTCAGGGGTATGCGCCTTACGGATGAGGCTACAATGGATGTTGTAGAAATGGTACTCGGCGGCAAGGTGAACAAGGAAATAGTTGCTCAAATAAATAGGCAGGGCGGTAAGGCCGTGGGCTTGAGCGGCAAAGACGGGGGGCTTATATCAGCAAAAAAGCTGCATATCATATATCAGAAGGATATGGATAAACCACCTGAAATAATTGATCCCGGCATGGTTGGAGATGTTACTAAGATAAATCCGGATATCATAAATACAATGACGGTTAAAGGTTTTATCCCAATTATTGCGCCGGTTGGCGTGGGTGATTCGGGTGAAACATACAATATAAATGCAGACATTGTGGCAAGCAGAATCGCAATGGCTCTTTCTGCGGGACGTCTAATATTTCTTACTGACGTTGATGGAGTCTTAGACCTTGAGGGCGCTTTAATATCTTCAATTGATACGGAAAAAATCAGTAAGATGGTTGAGGATAAAGCAATTTCAGGGGGAATGATTCCAAAGATCGAGTGCGCTCTCAGCGCACTTAATAATAATGTTAAAAAGGCTCATATTATAAATGGATGCAAGCGTCATGCTTTGCTGCTGGAGCTTTTTACTGATAAGGGAATTGGGACTGAAGTTACGACATGAAACCTGTAAAAAGCGAAATAATAGATAAGGCAAATAAAGTAATAGCAAGAACTTACAATAGATTTCCCATCGTTATAACAAAAGGGAGAGGATGCACCCTTTGGGATTCAGATGGAAGAGCTTATACGGATTTTGTTGCGGGAATTGCGGTATGCAACCTTGGTCATGCGCATCCGAGAGTTGCAAAAGCCCTTTCAAAACAGGCTGAAACACTTTTTCATGTTTCTAACCTTTATTATACAGTACCCCAGACAGAGCTTGCATCATGGCTCGTTAACAACAGTTTTGCGGACAGAGTTTTTTTCTGCAACAGCGGAGCTGAAGCGAATGAAGCGGCTATAAAGCTGGTGAGAAAATATTTCAATGATAAAGGCGAAGAAGGCCGCTGCAGGATAATAGCCATGGAAAAATCTTTTCACGGCCGCACAATGGCAACTCTCTCCGCCACAGGCCAGGAAAAGATGCGCAAGGGATTTGAGCCGGTACTTAATGGTTTTGATTTTGTTCCGTTCAATGATATTGAGGCGTTGCAAAGCAAGATCGACCCTTCAACATGTGCAGTTTTAATTGAACCGATCCAGGGAGAGGGGGGTGTTCGCTGCCCTGCTCCCGAATATCTTAAAGGCGTTAGACAAATTTGTGATGAAACAGGAACCCTTCTGATTCTTGATGAAATCCAGACAGGAATGGGCCGTACCGGTAAACTTTTTGCCTATGAAAATTTTGGAATAGAACCCGATGTAATGACCCTGGCAAAGGCCCTTGCCAATGGATTGCCAATAGGCGCCATGCTGGCGAGAGAACATATTGCTGAAGCATTTGTGCCTGGTTCACATGCCTCAACTTTTGGAGGAACACCGGTTGTTACAGCAGCTTCACTTGAAGTTGTTAAGATCCTAATTGAAGAAAATATTATAGATGACTGCCGAAAGATTGGAGAATATTTCAAGCAAAAGCTTTTCCGGCTGAAAGACAGACATGAATCAATTATTGATGTTCGCGGGATAGGCCTTTTGCTTGCCATGAAGATAAAAGTTGATGGGGATAAGGTAGTGAAAGCGTGCATGGATAAGGGTTTTTTAATCAACTGCATTCAGGGTAATATTTTACGTTTTATTCCCCCTCTTATCATAGGAAAAGAAGAAATTGACTCTCTGACGGCATGCTTAGATGAATTGTTCAATTTAGGTAATAGTTTGGATTGAGAGGTCGCATCAATATGAACAACGATATACTAACTCTTTTAGATCTTGAAAAAAAGGATTTTGAACTATTTTTCAAGCGAGCCTTGGAATTAAAAAAAAATCAAAGGGAAAGTATTAAAAAAAGACCTCTTGCAGGAAAAACACTTGGGCTTATCTTTGACAAACCATCGACACGCACACGCCTTTCCTTTGAGGTGGCAATGATTCAGCTAGGCGGTGCTTCAATTTTTATAAGCTCAAAGGACACTCAGATGGTTCGAAATGAGCCTGTTAGAGATACCGCCAGAGTCCTCTCGAGATATTTGGATGGTCTCGCCATTAGAACTTATTCTCAGGATTTTTTGAAAGAGTTTGCAGAGTTCTCTACCATTCCGATTATTAATGCTTTGACCGACTTATACCATCCATGCCAGGTTTTAAGCGATTTAATGACGGTAATCGAATATAAAGGAGGTTATGAGAACCTGAAGATAACCTGGGTTGGAGACGGCAATAATGTGTCCCACTCATGGATAAATGCCGCAGCCGTGCTTGGCTTAAACCTTGTGCTTGCATGTCCCGAAGGATACTATCCTGATACAGATATATTAGAGACGGCTTTTGAGAAAGGACACGGCAGCATTATAGTAACTTCAGACCCCGTTGAGGCGGTAAAACATGCTGATGTAGTTTATACTGATGTATGGGCCAGTATGGGACAGGAAAGTGAGCACAGTACAAGAAAACGTATTTTCAAACGTTTTCAGGTTGATAAAAAGCTTTTAGAAAATGCTTCAAAAGATGTTATTATAATGCACTGCCTTCCGGTTCACAGAGGTGAAGAGATGAGCGAAGAAGTCCTGGAGTGCCCAAATTCCGTTGTCTGGGATCAGTCTGAGAATAAACTTCATATGCATAAGGCTATACTGGAAGTTTTGATAAAATAAATTCAAGGAGTTTATTTTGCAGGAAAAAATTAAAAAAGTAATTTTGGCCTATTCAGGCGGCCTTGATACATCTGTAATCTTAAAATGGCTGATTGAAACTTATAAATGTGATGTGGTTGCATTTTCGGCTGATATAGGTCAGGAAGAAGAAATTGATGATATAGAAGAAAAAGCCTTAAAGACCGGTGCGGTTAAGGTTTACATAGATGACCTTAAAGAGACCTTTGTTGCTGATTATGTGTTTCCGGCATTTCGTGCAAATGCAATATATGAGGGCCAATATCTTTTGGGAACATCTCTTGCCAGGCCTCTTATAGCAAAACGTCAGATGGAAATTGCGAAGATCGAGAAGGCTGATGCCGTAAGCCATGGCGCAACCGGCAAGGGAAATGACCAGGTCAGGTTTGAGCTGAGTTATCTGGCCCTGGATCCTCATATTCATATTATTGCTCCGTGGCGTGAATGGGAGCTTAACTCCAGAACTTCTCTTATGGAGTTTGCTGGAAAACATAGTATAAAAGTGCCGGTAACACCTTCAAAGCCATACAGCACTGACAGAAACCTGCTTCACATTAGTTACGAAGGAGGTGTTCTTGAAGATCCCTGGAAAGAACCGCATGAGGACATGTTTACCCTGACCGTTTCTCCCATGAATGCGCCTGATAAACCGGAGGTAATAGAAATAACATTTATACAGGGCGATCCTGTGGCCATAAATGATATTAATATGTCTCCTGCAAATCTTCTCAAGGAGCTTAACAGGCTGGGGGGACGTCATGGCATAGGAAGAGCGGATATTGTTGAAAACCGTTTTGTCGGTATGAAATCCCGCGGTGTATATGAAACTCCCGGCGGCACTATTTTGAGGCTTGCACATATGGCTGTTGAGTCGATTACCATGGACAGAGAAGTAATGCATCTTCGGGACTCACTTATACCCAAATATTCTGAGATAATCTATAATGGTTTCTGGTTTTCACCTGAGATGAAGCTCCTGCAGAATATGATAAACATAACACAAAAAAATGTTTCCGGAGTTGTACGCATTGAACTATATAAGGGGAACTGTCGTATACTTGGCCGTAGATCCGATAAATCTCTTTACAAAGAGGATTTTGCCACTTTTGAAGACGACACTGTATACAGCCAGAAAGATGCTGAAGGCTTTATACGCCTTAATGCGCTGAGATTGCGTATACAAAATATGCTAAATAGTGCCTGAACTAAAACTCATGTTCAGGCAAAACCCGAATATCGAATATCGAAATTCGAAACAAATCCGAATACCAAATCAGAAAATGACCAAAACTAAGTAAGGGCACGGCGCGCCGTGCCCTTACTGCAAATCGGTGGTTTTTGTCATTGGAGCATTTGTATTTTTGTCATTGTTTCGGATTTCGTGCTTCGGATTTCGAATTTCTGACCGAAAGATAATAGGTTTTCGCTCAGCCACTAAATAGGTAATCTGACTTTTATTTGCCTGTAATGAGGATTATATATGTCTGAAAAGCCTTGGGATGGAAGATTCTCCGAGAAAACAGATAGACTTGTAGAAACATTTACATCTTCGATTAATATAGACAAACGGCTTTATTCTTATGATATCGAAGGCAGCGTTGCTCACTGCAGAATGCTTGCCAGGCAGTCTATTATTACAGAGGAAGATGCTTCATTATTGATTCAGGGTCTTGGACAGATAAAAAGGGATATAGAGAGAGGGGAATTCCTTTTTGATGACAGCCTGGAAGATATACATATGCATATAGAATCCAGGCTTCTTGAGGATATAGGAAAAGTAGCCCAGAAACTCCATACTGCCAGGAGCAGAAACGACCAGATAGCTCTTGATGTGCGTATGTATCTGAGAGACGAAACTTTAGATATTTTAAAGAATCTTATCAGCCTCAGAGAGTTAATTGTTGATTTTGCAAAAGTTCATATAGACGTTGTTCTGCCGGGCTATACTCATCTACAAAGAGCGCAGCCCGTTCTATTGTCTCACCACATGATGGCATACTATGAGATGTTTTCAAGGGATTGCGACAGGTTCATGGATGCATTAAAACGCATAAATATAATGCCGCTTGGCTGTGCAGCTCTTGCAGGAACAACATATCCAATCGATAGAGAATATACGGCGGAACTTCTTGGTTTTCCCGAGGTATCTGCAAACAGTATAGATTCTGTGTCTGACAGAGATTTTATAATAGAATTTTTGGCGGCTGCAAGTCTTTGCATGGTGCACTTCAGCCGGATATCCGAGGAGCTTGTTTTATGGTCATCATCAGAATTTGGTTTTATTGAGCTGCCTGATTCTTTTTCAACCGGAAGCAGCATTATGCCCCAGAAAAAGAATCCGGATGTGCTGGAGCTGGTACGCGGAAAAGCCGGTCGTGTTTTCGGAGATTTAATAGCACTTTTAAGTATTATGAAAGCATTACCACTTGCTTATAACCGTGACATGCAGGAGGATAAGGGGCCTTTGTTTGATGCTGTTGATACATTAAAAGCCTGTGTGAAAATTTATATAAAAATGCTTCCTAATATTGAAATAAAAAAGAAAGCAATGCTTGAGGCCGCGTCTAAAGGATTTTTAAATGCCACTGATATGGCAGATTATCTTGTTGCCGGGGGAATACCATTCCGCCAGGCACATAGCTGCATCGGCAAAATTGTAAGTTATGCCGTCAATGAAAATAAAGAGCTTCATGAAATGACTTTAAAGGAGTTAAAGCCATTTTCGTCCCTTTTTAAAAAAGATGTTTTTGATATTTTAACCACGAGGCAGATGATAGACAGAAGAAAATCTTCTGGTGGAACTGCCACGGAAAATGTCAAGGCCGCTATTAAGCAGGCTGAGGGGGACATTAAGCTTAAGGTTGATGAATTAGATGTATAATTATTCTTGCAGAAGCATTATTGTTCAAATTTTAATAATAGTTGCTTTTTCTATTTTTTTATCCGGATGCGGCAAAAAAGCTCCCCCAAAACCACCGCGCCAGGAAAAGCCTCCTGTAGTGGAAGATTTGAGTTATAGTTTAGATGGAGACAAGCTTAAGCTGACCTGGACTATTCCGGAAGTAAAAAGAAAGGTTAAATCAGGTTTAGGCGGTTTTTATGTTTTTAGATCCAAAAAATCAGTTTCTGAGTCTGATTGTAAAGATTGCCCGAAGATATTTAAACGAGTTGCCGATATTTCCCTTGAACATATGAGAAATTCAGGGAAAGACAGTATAAAGTATGCTGAAGCTCTTGAGAAGGGCTGCAGGTACATCTATAAAGTAGTTATCTATACCAAGCACGGAGTGACCGGCAAGGACTCCAATATAGTTGATTTCACTTATAGACTTTCAGATAAATAATTTCACTGTGTTATCAGTCGTCGACGTATAACTAATACGCCTTCCTCCTTCTGGCCTTGTGAAATTAATTATCTGAAACTCTATATTAACAGGCTATGCATTCACGGTTTACGGTTCACGGTTTTATGTTTTGATCAACCGTTAACTGTAAGCCGACAACCGTAAACTGTTACTTAACAGGTGGGTTATGCATCATTTTAATTACCGGGATAATGAGCTGCATTGCGAAGATGTTCCCATAAAATTGATTGCGGAAAAGGTGGGTACTCCTTTTTATTTATACAGCCATGCGACTTTGAAGCGCCATTTTCTTACGTTTGATGATGCCTTTGATGGTATAGACAGGCTTGTGTGTTTTTCTGCAAAAGCAAATACCAGCCTGGCTGTTTTAAAACTTTTTGCAGATCTTGGAGGCGGCCTTGATATTGTTTCAGGCGGTGAGCTTTATCGTGGTTTAAAAGCCGGTATTCCCCCGGAAAAAATAGTTTATTCCGGTGTCGGAAAGCGCAAGGATGAGATTGATTATGCTCTTAGCTCTGGAATACTTATGTTTAATATCGAGTCTCTTGAAGAACTTGAGCTTATAAACAATAGGGCAAGGTTATTAAAAAAGAAAGCTCCCGTTGCCATTAGAGTCAACCCTGATGTTGACCCGAAAACCCATCCTTATATTTCGACCGGACTTGAGAAAAACAAGTTTGGAATTAACACCGAAGCAGCAATTGAAGGCTATAAGATTGCCGGTAAGCTTAAAAATATTGATATTATTGGTATTGACTGCCACATAGGATCGCAGATTACAGAAACGGAACCTTTTAAAGATGCTCTTAGTAGTATAAAAACCCTGACAAACAAACTCAGGGGGCTCAATATCGATATCAAATACATTGATATGGGCGGGGGGCTTGGAATAACTTATAATGATGAATCACCTCCGCATCCCGGTGAGTATGCCAGATCGATTATGCAGGCAATTGAAGATATGCACGTAAAACTTATTCTGGAGCCGGGCAGGGTTATTGTAGGGAATGCGGGAATACTTGTTGCTGAGGTTCTTTACAGAAAGCCTGGAAAGGCAAAAAAATTCGTTATAGTTGATGTAGGAATGAATGATCTGCTCAGGCCTAGTCTGTACGACGCATTTCATGCCATTATGCCTGTTGTTGAGCTTGATGGCGAAAAAATAGTTGCGGATGTTGTGGGGCCTATTTGTGAGTCAGGAGATTTTTTAGCTGTTGACCGAAGAATTGCCGATTTCAGGCAGGGTGATCTTCTTGCGGTGATGAGCGCTGGTGCCTACGGATTTGTCATGTCATCCAACTATTGCTCAAGGCTTAAGGTAGCCGAGGTTATGGTAAGGGATAATAAGTTCCATGTTATCAGGGCGAGGCAGAACTACGAGCACTTAATTGAGGGGGAGTCTCTACCGCAATTCCTATAATCAGAAGGTTGTAAATTTTGTTCGCCTGTATGCTTCAGCTTCAGGTATAATACATTCAAATCATGAAAAACTCACGTATAAGATATCGTAAAGAAAGAATCAGTCATAACTATAAAGAAATTGTGGTAATTGAGCAAACAGCAGAACAAAAATAGCATTTTATAATGGATTCTTTCTTAACGATATCTTATACGCTCAAACAGTTTCCTGCTTTAAATGTATCACACCTGAAGCTTACGCTCAGCCGGTTTTATAAAACTAAAATGTTAGATTAAATCTAAGTTATCCCTCGTTCCCAGGCTCTGCCTGGGAATGCATTGCACGAGGCTCTGCCTCCTTTCATTTTGTGGCAGAGCCTCGTAACGAGAGGGAAGTTAAAATTAGAACGGAAATTTAATGGATCAGATTACTTTCTACAAGATTAGCGGAAGTGGCAACGACTTTATTATTATTGACAACAGAAATAGAGTTGTTGACGAAAATAATTTGCAGGATTTTATTGCTAAAGTCTGCCGCAGAAAAATGTCTGTTGGTGCTGACGGCCTTATACTTGTGGAAGAATCTGAAAACGTTGATTTTAAGTGGCGTTTTTTTAATTCTGACGGAAGCACTGCTGAAATGTGCGGGAATGGAGCAAGATGTGCTGCACGCTTTGCATATTTAAACGGGATTTCAGGAACAAAAGTATCTTTTGAGACAGAAGCCGGTATTGTTTCAGCTATAGTTGAAAACGACCAGGTAAAAATAAAAATGCCGGACCCGATTGATCTCAAGACAGATTATAATCTTGAGCTGGGAAATGGTTCCATGCAGCTTAGCAGTGTAAATACAGGAGTTCCGCATGTGGTTATCCTGGTTGGTGATATTGATGATGCGGAGGTGGTAAAGACAGGAAGAGAGATAAGGTTCCATGACAGTTATGCACCTGCCGGAACAAATGTAAATTTCATATGCGCCGGAAATGACAATACCATATCAATTCGAACATATGAGCGAGGGGTAGAAGATGAAACCCTGGCATGCGGGACGGGTTCGATTGCAGCCGCTATTGTAATGCGTTATAAATCAAAAGGAAAGTCTCCTGTAAAGGTTATCACAAGAGGCGGGGGATATCTTTATATCTATTTTAAAGAAGATGATGGAAAATTTTACGATGTTTTTCTTGAAGGTGATGCCCGTGTCATTTATAAGGGCTTTCTCCGAGAAGATGCATGGAAGAGGTA
>Ga0255392_10009_pt1 | contig 15546 bp, 18 predicted proteins | sample ANMaggSeSYBR01D5_FD_182114 | JGI IMG/M metagenome (GOLD analysis project Ga0255392, IMG submission 182114) | Sediment cell enrichment communities from methane seep in Santa Monica Basin, California, United Staets - ANME aggregate JGI... | ecosystem: Environmental > Aquatic > Marine > Cold seeps >... | reverse complement strand
ATCAGAATTGACCAACTCATCAATCAGTCCACGTTTGAGCAATGCGACAACCTTATGTGGCTCCAATTCCAAAAGTTTATGAGCTTCACAGCCAGACGTACACTTAGCACATTGAAAACAATAATCCGAAACCTCATCTTGAAGTCGAGATAGTCGGTCGTTAATTTCCGTCCTCAGTTCAGCCTGAGATTCCCCCATAGAAGTCAAATCTACTATACTCATCAGAAACCACTCACAGATTAACAGACGTTGGTCATATATTTTTGGAACCTACTGATAGTTTTGCAATTTTCTTATCCCGTATCCCTATTTAAAATCTACTGAATTTAACATTCAATCATCAACATAATAAGATGGAAAATAAAAATATTCAAATATTTATTTTTTTATCTTATTAATATATATTGTTTCATTGTTAAAAGCAACCCACCGAAGTTTATCGCCGCCTTTAAGTTTGAGAATTTCGATAATCTCTGAAGGGACAGTCATCCTTCGTCTTGAACTTCCAATCGTTAACACCATTCGAAGACAAGATATAAATTAAAGGATTTTATGTGGAAGTTTATGATCGGAATCGTTTATCATGAAGATTACAACAAATACGATCTTGGTGTAGATCATCCTTTAGTGGGGAATAAACCTGGCAAAACCATGGAGTTTTTTGAAGAAAAAGGCATAATGAAAGATGTTGAATTATTTACACCAAATGAAGCAACAGAAAAGGATCTTTTGCGAGCACATAGTGAAAGCTATGTAAGCAGAATAAGAGAACTGAGTCGTACTGGCGGTATGCTTGCCACGGATACACCTGCAAAAATTGGCATCTACAACTATGCAAGTCTTGCAACAGGAGGTTCAATACTTGCAGGTGAAAAGTTATTTGAGGATTTTAATTGCATGGTCAATCCACTTGCTGGTTTTCATCATGCCAGTAGAAATTATTCGTCAGGTTTCTGCTTCTTTAATGACATCGCCGTTGCCATTGAATACCTGCGTGAGAAACACAAACTAAAACGTTTTTTAATAGTTGACTTAGATGTACATCACGGCAATGGTACACAAGAAATTTATTACGATGATCCAACAGTTCTTAACATCTCGTTTCATCAAGACGGGAGAACATTATACCCTGGAACTGGAAGTCTAGAAAAAATCGGACGAGATAAAGGAGAGGGATTCACAGTTAACCTGCCTTTACCTCCCGGAACTGGAAGTGCAAGCTATCTAAAGGCATTTGATGAAATCATCCCGTCAATTACCAAACAATTCAAACCAGAGATCATTATCTACCAATCTGGTGTAGATACACATCACTCTGATCCATTGGCAGATCTAAATTTAACATATCAGATTTACTACCATCTAGCTAAAAGGACAAGAGGATTATCCGCTGATACTTGTGACAAACTACTTGTTCTTTTTGGTGGCGGATACAACAGTTCAGCAAGTGTCATATCATATTACAATATCATGTGCGGCCTTCTCGATAAAAACGAATATTTAAAAGAGATTGATAATATGTCTCATCAAAAATTTGAAACGGTCAAAAATCTAGTTTTTGATCTTAAAAAAGTACTTAAACCACATTGGGAAATATAAGGACATGCTCTCATCCACGATGTCAGTGTCAATAAACTTATTAACATAATGTAGTTATGGGGGCACCATCCCGATTTATATGGGGGAAAGAAGTATGGGCATCGAAAATCTTGACAAAGTTTTTAAACCTAAAAGTATCGCGGTTATTGGAGCAAGTGATAAGGTTGGTTCAGCAGGGTATAGAATTTTTAGAAACCTCATTGGTTCGGGGTATGATGGCATAGTTTTTCCGGTTAATCCAAAAAAGGAAAGCATCCAGGGAGTACAAGCATACGCTTCTATTAATGATATTCCAAAAGTCGTAGATCTTGCTATTATTGCAACGCCGGCAAAGGTAGTCATTGATGTTGTCGAGCGGTGTGGAAAAAGGGGCATCAAAGGAATTTTAATTGTTTCAGCAGGATTTAAAGAAATAGGAGAAGAGGGAAGACTTTTAGAAAAAAAACTACTGAAAATTAAAGATAAATATGGTTTGAGAATCGTAGGGCCCAACTGTGTCGGTTTTATCCTCCCATATTTAAATCTCAACGCTACTTTTGCTGGTTCGACACCTGAAAAGGGCAACATAGCGCTTTTTTCTCAAAGTGGAGCAATATGTGGTGCAATATTGGACTGGGCAGCTGCAGCAAAAGTAGGATTCAGCTCGTTTATATCCGTTGGATCAATGCTTGATGTCGATTTTGGAGACCTTATTGATTATTTTGGTATGGATATGCATACTCATAGCATCGTTCTATACGTAGAATCCATTACCAACGCAAGGAAGTTTATGAGTGCATCCCGAAGTTTTGCGAGAGCAAAACCCATTATTGTAATTAAATCTGGAAGGTTTAAGGAGGGGGCAAAAGCCGCATCATCACACACCGGTGCAATGGCAGGTGAAGATTACATTTATGATGCAGCATTCAAAAGGGCGGGGGCAATAAGAGTAAAGGAGATCAGTGATTTATTTAACTGTTCGTCAATTCTTGCAAAGCAACCGAGACCAACAGGACCAAATCTTGCAATTATCACAAATGCTGGTGGACCCGGCGTACTAGCTACGGATTCTATAGTCGAAAAAGGATGTAAATTAGCCAAACTCTCCGATGAAACCATGAAACAACTGAATGAATTCTTACCATCTCACTGGAGTAAAGCAAACCCCATTGACATCATTGGAGATGGGGATGAAGAACGGTATCAAAAATCAATTGAGGTATGTCTTAATGACAAGAATATCGATGGATTGTTGATTATATGTGTTCCTCAGGTCATGGCCAATCCAAAAAAACTTGCTGATAGGATTATTGACCTGTCTAAAAAATCCACTAAACCAATCTTAGTTTCTTTTCCAGGAGAAGAAAGTGTTCTTTACGCCAGGCGAATTCTCAATAGAAACGGCGTTCCTGCATATTCCACACCAGAGGAAGCAGTAGAAGCCTATGCATATCTCTACAATTATGCAAGAAACCTTGAAATCCACTATGAAACACCAGAAGAGCTTGATATAAAACCTTCACCAGCCAATCAAGAGAAACTCAAAAACATACTCAACAATGCGTTAATTGAAGGAAGAACACTGCTTAGCGAGGATGAAGCTAAGGAGTTCATTGAGATGTATGGAATTAAATCGACGAAGCCCATTGTTGCAGGATCCGAAGTAAAAGCAGTACAAACCGCCAAAAAAATTGGCTATCCTGTAGTGATGAAAATCCATTCCCCTCAGATAACACACAAAAGCGATGTTGGTGGCGTCGCCCTTGATTTGCAATGTGAAAATGATGTCAGGAAAGCCTTTAAAAACATGATGAAACAGGTCAAGGAAAATGTTCCCGATGCGGAAATAAAGGGGGTAACCATCCAGAAGATGATCAAAAACAAAGGTTATGAACTTATCCTTGGATCTAAAAAGGACCCAGTTTTCGGTTCGATAATTCTATTTGGTATGGGTGGTGTGTTTACTGAATTATTAAAAGATAGAGCTATTGGTTTCCCGCCGTTAAATCAGGTATTGGCACATCGAATAATCGAACGGACAAAAGCATATAAGTTGTTGCAAGGATTTAGAGGGCTTCCACCAGCCAATATTCAGAAAATTGAAGAAACCATGATCAATTTCTCACAATTAATCATAGACCATCCTGAGATACAAGAAATTGACATTAATCCGTTGATAGCATCTGGTGATGATATTATCGCAGTTGACGCACGGGTTGTTATTGACAAACATCCTAAGAAAAAGCAACATCTTATCATCAGCACATATCCAAGTAAATATGTGAAAACAGTAAAACTGAAGGATGGGGGCGAGGTCTTGCTCAGACCAATAAAGCCAGAGGACGAGTACCTGTGGCTTGACATGTTCAAAACTTTTTCCGAAGAAACAGTAAGATACCGCTTTTTCAGAATTATAAAGGACACACCACATGAAATGCGAACGCGATATTGCAACATTGATTATGATAGAGAAGTTGGAATAGTAGCTGAAATAGAAGAAAATGGCAAACGACGATTTCTAGGCGTAACAAGAATTATTCTAACTCCCGGGAGAAACGACGAGGCGGAATTTGCCATGGTTGTGAGCGACGAATGGCATCGACGTGGACTGGGCTCAGAGTTTGTTGATCATACCATAGACATTGCCAAAGATAAAGGCCTAAAGAAAATTAATGGTGTCGTATTAAAAGGCAATGTACCTATGATTTCATTATGTAGGGAGAAAAAATTCAAGATAACTGACGGAGACCCTGGAGAATACAAAATAGAATACGATCTATGAGACGAACTTTTTTCGATATTTTATCAAGCATATGACTATCAAAGAATAAGTTAGTACTATCCTTTGTCGTAGGAAAACAAATCAATCCACAATCTGACCTTTAAATGAAACAAAAATCCCCTGTTTAAGATCATAAAATATAAAAAATAGAGAATTAGGAAGATTGCTTAATCTTCCTAGATACAGAACTTTATTAATTTCTATCTAGAAAGTGTTCTGATTGTATTGCTGTTGTTGGGTGTTCTGATTGTATTGCTGTTGTTGGGTGTTCTGATTGTACTGAGTGGTGTTCTGCTGGTCCCAGAATCCTTTCAATTCATCTAAGGTTTTGTCAAGTAGTATGGTGTCCGTTACAGTGGCTAAGAAGTTAGGCGGTATTGGCCACAATGTATTGTATGGCATTTTCCAGGTATCACACAAATATGGATCCAACAATACTCCATAGTTCTTGTATGTTCCGTCACTCTCTGTCCAAGTATAGAAAGTTCCAACTCTGGAATGATTTCTGTCATAAACGGGTTTTTCAACCAATTCATCTGTTGGGCAGGTCGTGGTGCCGAAATGAACTGCCTTGTTCCAAAAACGACCTAATTCTTCCGTTGTTTTGTTTAGATATACGCGGTCGTCGGTGTGTTTTATGTAGTCGCTGTATATTGGTATCAGCTTGCATGTTCCTCTGAACCATGTGTCTCTAGGATTATCATAGGTTTTTATACCAAAGAAATATCCAGGGAAGTCCTGATTCCAGCTGTTCCATGTTTTGTCTATTGTTCCAACAGTGTTTCCATTTACGTCAACAACTTCTTTTCCAACCAACTCATGTGGGTTATTAACTTTCATCTCACATCTCTCCTAGTTTTAAGTCTAGCATATACAAAGCCATATATAAAATATCCTATTTTTAATAGAAAATCGTCTACTTTACAATTCTCCATTATGACAATAATTTCATTTTTGAAAAACTATTAAATTACATGCATCACTTCAGAGAGATTCAAGAATCAACACGCTTAAATTTCTCTGTTCAACTTCCACTCAACTATCAAATAGTTCTATCATTTCTTTCATAGATGTATACCATTTCTCCACACATGCCTCTACTCGCTTTTTCACTTGTTTTGTATCGACACATGAGTATACATGATAATATCCTCCGGTTTCTATCGTATTTGTTTCTTTGGTGCATAACCCACAGGTTGTTAATTTTTGTAGAGAGCGATATACGGTGCTTCGCTCCCTATCCATCTTTTTTGCCAAAACATCAGCCCTTGATTTTCCTACTTCCTTCAATTTTTTATAAACATTTAGATCTAAAACATTCAGATCGAAAACGCATTGTATAACATCGTCACAGCAGATATTTTCGAAAGATTTGATAAATTTCATCAGTTTATATGTATTACATTAGTTATTTATAATGGTTGTGCACATTTTATGCACAAACGTTATATAGTATGCTAACTATTATGTGGAAATAATGAATGATGACTTAGATGAAATAAAAAAAAGAAAAATGGAACAATTAAAAAAGCAGTATCTAGATAGAGGAAATAACATGGAAGAAAATTCACTAAACACCCCAATAAATATAACAGACGCAGATATAGATGAAAATATCAGGAAATATCAGACGGTCGCTGTAGACTGCTGGGCACCATGGTGTGGCCCATGTAGAATGGTAGGACCAGTCATAGAAGATCTAGCAAAAGAAATGCAAGGAAAGATTGTTTTCGGTAAACTTAATGTCGATGAAAACCGAGCGACATCTGCAAAGTATGGAATAATGAGTATACCAACCTTACTTGTATTTAAAAATGGAGAACTAGTAGACAGAATAGTTGGTGCAATGCCAAAAGAAATGCTTAAGGCTAAACTTACACCATATGAATAATTTCTATCTACTAACAATAAGTCAATGTGGTGATTTGTATCGGTAGAAAAAGATCTGAAAAAAAATCAAAGAAGGGAAATATACTTAAAAACAGTAATGTAAAGATAGGCATTGTTCTATCAGCCATTATTATAATAATTGCGATAAGTGGAATATATGCATCAACATTATCAGATCAACCATCTGAAAATAATAATTCAGAATCAGATCAACCATCTGAAAATAATAATTCAGAGGTAGACGAAGGAGATAATTTTGCCTTTACCGCCCTTGATGGCAGTGTAAAGCATCTTAGTGATTACAGAGGGAAAGTTGTCATTTTGGATATGTGGGCAACGTGGTGTAGTCCTTGTCAGTATCAAATGCTAGATTTGAAAAAAGCATATGACAATTATAGTCGAAATGAATTGGAAATATTATCAATAAACATTGATTCTCGTGAAGATGTTCAGCAAATACAGGATTTTATCGGTCAATTTGCCCAGTATGGCTACGAATTGAATTGGATATTTGGTATGGAAAATGACGATTTAGGTGACTATATGCCAAGTGGATCTATTCCTACTCTTTGCATGTTTGATCAAAAAGGAAATCTTTATTTCTCCCATGCGGGATTTAGTCCCTATTCAGAGATACCAGAAGGATTTCCAGAAGATACCGTTACACTTGTCCAAAAGATAGAGGAATTGATATAGATTGTGATTAATTAATATATGAGAATTTGATATAGGAAAGCAAATTAAGATCAAAATGGAGGTTAAATCTAATATGAGGGACAATGTGAAAAAAAGTATGATGAAATTTTTGATAGCGGCCATAGTAATTTTAGGATTATGCGTATCAACTAGTGGTGTTACGGCAGCAATTGGACCCGCAATCGAGTTATACCCCGAGGAACCTACACCACAGTCAACAGTATTGTTTACCGTTACTATCCCAGATAGTGAAACTGTGAGTAACGTACAGTTAATTGTCAAAGAATGCAAGGAAGGAGACATATGCTTTACTGACTCCTTTAACGAATCAATGACTGAAAAAGATGTAGATACATTTGAAGTTGAAATCACATTAAAACACGATACTGCAACATATATTGAATATCATGTAGGATATTTGAATAACGACGTATGGGAAGAATCTGATTCAGAGAAACTTGATCTCAAAATCGAGTCGAATAATGGCAATTCAAATGGTGGAAACGACGACACGAATGGAACGCCCGGATTTGAAGCTATAGGGGTACTTATTTCGGCAATCTTTATATTGCTCATATTGAATAAGAGAAAGAGATAACGAATGAAATTTCAGATAAAACGTTTACTTTCTCAAATTCTTATCTTTTTCTCAGCCAATCTTGGAGCCTTTGGTCTAAAGACCGGGTTCTGCTATCCTTTTTTTTATTGTCATTCGTGTCCCGCAAGCACATCTGCCTGTCCCTTGAAAGCCATCGAAAATAGCGTGTATAACGTAAAGGATAACGGGATTGCATGGAAACTTCTATTTTACCCAATTCTAATTCTTGGGTTTTTTGGAGCGCTTACAGGCAGAGCAATCTGCGGATGGGCATGCCCCATAGGTCTTTTGCAGCGAGGCACGGGTAAAATTGCAAGAAAATTAAAAAAATATCCAGTAATACGAAAATTAGGTCAGCATAAAATCGAACCTCGTTTGAGGTACATAAAATATTTTGTTTTTATTATTCTTGTTGTCATTACTTCGGCTCTTATAGGTTTCATGTTTACAGACATTTGCCCCATAGGTTTTCTCACCGGAACAATTCCTACTTTGATACTTTATCCTGGCAAATTTATGCCAAACCCGTTTTTCTGGGTTGCACTTGTCATTTTCATTCTGTTTCTTGTCTTAATTTTTACTGTTGAGCGAGGGTGGTGCAGATATTTTTGCCCGATTGGTGCTCTTCTAGCTCCCTTCAATAAGATCAGTATTTTGCATATATCTGTAGATACTGAAAAATGCATTCATTGTAACGCTTGTTCAGAAGTATGCCCGATGAGTATTGATGTCCCTAACATGAAGAGAGACCTAGAGTGTATACTTTGTGGAAAATGCATAAACGTCTGTCCAAAGAGCTGTATAACATTCGAGAGGAAATAAATGAAAAAAATGATCGTTATTCAGATAAGTGCATTGCTCCTTATTTCAGGAGGATTGGGGGGCATGTTTTTGTTTACCGATGTCTATGAAGAAGTCCAATCCAATATCGTTTTAATTCTTTGTCTTAGCTGCATGAAACTTGAGGTAAACACGATAAAAGAATTTACCTTTGAAACAGCAAATGATGAACCGCATCCGGATTTTGTATTAGATAACTTGACCAAGGGTCCGGTGTTTTTGCACTATAGTGAAAAGGCTTGTCCTGGATGCGACATCATGTACCCAATAATAAAGCAGTTTTTTAACGTTGAATTTGAAAAAAACGAGATGTTCTATGAAATGGTCAATTATGAAAATTCCAGTGTTTCTTACATCTATACAAATATTGATTATTGCTCCGAAGAAATGAGAGATTCCCTCTCAATCTATGATAAAGATCACGTCCATGGTTTACCCATGTTTTCTGTGGTTACACTTGGATACGATCGAGGCATCATACGTCCATACTATACATCAGTATATGGTACGCTTGGTTTTGATAACGATGAAGAAAGAATTTCTCTTTTAACAGAACTGATGCGGGAAAGTATCGATATGTACAATCAAAACTTGGAAGGATATAACCCAGATCAACAGTGAGCTAATTCAAGACTCCTCTCTCTTTTACACCATAATCATCTCCCACAGTATCAGTATGTTCCCCTTCTGACTAAAAATGGCCCCCAAATCTCCTCCTCAAGAATGAAGGAAAATTTAATATATCTGATACAATAGATAATGTTAAGGTAAACATTGGCATAAGATAAGAGAAAACTATTATTCTCAAAGTGAAGTAAAAGAGTGGATTATGAATGGCAAAATCAAAAAATTTGAAAGATAATATTTCAGAAGAAACTAGGAAAAAAATTGCTGATGAAGAATTTCGAGAGATTGTTAAAATAGCGAACGGTCATAAAAAAACTCTTAGCGCATTAGCCAAGCATTGAATGATATTGTTAAAATAAGTTTTTTTATTTCATCCACTATGTTTGAGAGATTCATGGCTTAAAGGCCATGACTCTTTCCATGCTGATGTAATTTTTTAACTAAGTCCTTAGGTTCACCCTGATAAACAACAGTATTTCCACAGTATAATCTATATATTGATCCCCATTTATCATGACTTTTTCTATGTTGATGTAATTTTTTAACTAAGTCCTTAGACCCGCCTTGATAAACAACAGCGTCTCCGTAATATAACATGTACATGTCTAACTCTTCAATTGATTTGTATCCATCTTCCATTTTTTCCGTACTTGTTTTTCCCATATTTCTCCATCCTTTCTTTCTACTAATGCTATTATATAGCATGATATTTTTTAACAATCATTGTATATAAATCCACTGTGTCAAAATATCAAAATGGAAAAACGGATTACACAGTAGTGTACAGACATTTGTCATAGTGACACAAATAAAAAACATCTTTCATCACCCACAGATTACACTACCAATATTCATAAAATATTCAAAATGAATCGAAATCTTGCAAACGACCAATATCAATCGATTTACAAGTAGAACCCCCCACAGTCACACATAACTAGATACCGAACTCCAAATTATGATAATATGGAGAAAAGGAAAAATAAATAGGTATTGCATGTTTTCAATATAACTTTTTAATCAACTTCTTTTGTCAGAACTGTTTTAGTCGCTACAATATCTATGCCAGTATTTGCAGCATTTTTGATTATTGTTTGTCCGGATTTCACTGGAGCCTTCACTGCTGTCCCCCTTACTTCTTTTAAAACAGAGAACAATTTTTCTTTTGGAATCGGTTTTGAACTTTTAACGCTGACAAGCGGCCATTCACCGTTATTTACTAGTACCGAAGTTGTCAGCATCCGTCTGGGATCAAGAGCCTCGCTTCTCGCATATTCTATCCCCCTTTTACATTTGTTTCCCCCAACAATCTCAAACTGTATCCCATCTGTTTTAACCAGTATTTTACAACCAATAGGGCAAACGATACAAGTTATATTCCTCTCAGATATCACCAAGCATTACCTCCAAGTTCTGTGTAGATGTCATTACCTCATGTGGAATATCAACATCAATTCCAATCATATTAGCGGGATTTACCCACGCCAATCTTTTCTTCAAAATTTCTTTATCACCTACAACCACATGTAACACAGATGATTCTCCAGGTTTTTCAACTCTTAATGTTAAATGTACTTTTCCCGGTTCACTGATAATTTGAGGAACAACATACCTAACTCCCCTCCCAGGTACAACTTTAGTAATAATTTTCTTGTCTTTCTTTTGAATAGTCAAATTTTTTGCTGCACTTTTTCCTGCATTCTTTGCATCAGCTGAGAGAACATCGACGGTATCGTAGACCTGGAGACAGTTTCCGCAAGCAAAAACTCCTGATAGTGTTGTCTCCAAACACTGGTTTACTGTAGGTCCACCTGTTATATTATCAATCTCAATTCCAATATTATTGGACAATTCATTTTCAGGAATCAATCCCAACGAAAGAAGGAGAGTATCACATTCAATTTTTTTCTCAGTTCCAGAGATAATGTTCATTTCCCCATCAACTTGAGCAATAGTAACTTGCTCTAATCTCTCTTTTCCATCGATACAAGTAATCGTATGACCCAAAAAAAGTGGTATATCATAATCCTCAAGACATTGAACTACATTTCTGGGAAGGCCACTTGCATAAGGTAAGATTTCTACAACTCCCAAAACATTAACTCCCTCGAATTTCAAACGCCGTGCCATAATAAGTCCAACATCTCCAGACCCAAGAATAATCACATTCTTTCCAGGCATGATGTTATAGAGATTTATGAACGCCTGTGCCACGCCAGCAGTATAGATGCCGCTTGGTCGGTCACCAGGTATCATTACATTCCATCTTGTCTTTTCCCTGCACCCCATTGCAAGAACAATAGCACTAGCTTTGATTTTGTGTAATCCCTTTTTGTTTACTGCTACTATCTCTCGTTTTTTATCAAACTGTAAAACCATCGTCTCTTTCATTATGTCTATGCCTTGTTTCTCTGCCATCTCAATATACATCTCTGCGTATTCGGGTCCAGTCATAGAGGTCCCTGTTTCCTCAACACCAAAACCGTCATGTATACACTGGGGAAGAATTCCACCTAGCCAACTATTTCTATCTATGACTAAAACACTCTTGGCACCATGTTCATGCGCTGATATAGCTGCAGCCAGACCTGCGGGTCCACCACCTATAACTGCCACATCCGCCGTATAATCAATCACTTTGATTACCTCGGGTTTTACCATAAAAGAGATTGGAATTCGGTGATTTTAGCCTCATATCAGCAACATCCATGTTAAAATGCTCTTCCATAATTCTAACTATATGTTGGGTGCAGAAACCACCTTGACATCTTCCCATCCCTGCTCTGCAACGATATTTAACAGAAGAAAGAACCCTTGCTCCCAATGGATTTGAAAGTGCCTCGATTACTTCTGCCTCAGTAACATGCTCACATCTACAAACAATTCTACCCCATCTCTCATCCTTTTTAATCAGATTTGATTGTTCTTCTACTGACATCTCTGAGAATCGTTTTCTTCTATGTCTTCTTGATTTGAAACTATTTTTTTCCTTTAGTTCTATTAAATGAGAAATCATTTTTATTATCTCTTTGGCAATGGGGGGGCCTTATGAAAAAATATGCACTTTATCCCGGTTGTGTAATGCCAACGGAACAGTATGCTTATGAGTTGTCTATAAGGGAGACGTTTCCACTTTTAGATATAGAACTTATTGATCTTGAGGGTTTTTCGTGTTGTGGGGAGCCGATGAAAAGTGTAAATCAGCTCATGACTCTGTATCTTTCTGCACGCACTCTTGCGATTGGTGAGAAGCAAGATCTTGATTTATTTGTCCCATGTCCAATGTGCCATCTAGCTCTAAGTGAGTGTAAACGCGTTCTCAGCAGTGACTCTGATATGATGAAGAGAATTAATGACATGCTTGCTACTGAAGATTTATGTTATGGGAGTACTAATGATATAGTTCATACGGTTGATATCCTGTATGATGTAATTGGCATAGATGAGATTAAGCAACATGTAAAGAAATTTCTCGAGGGTTTGAAGGTTGCAACACACTATGGTTGTCATTTGATCCGTCCTAGTGAGATAGGCCGTCCTGTTGACTCCGAAAATCCGCAGAAGATGGAAAAAATCCTTAGCGCACTGGGTGCTGAACCAGTAGATTATGCCGAGAAACTTGATTGTTGTGGTGCACCTATATTAGTTAATCTTCCTGAATCTGCTTTGACCAAAACTGGTCAGAAACTGGTGGCAGTTCAGGAGCAAGGTTTTGATGTGTTTGTTGATGTTTGTCCATGGTGTCATCGGATGTTTGATTCAAAGCAAGTTAAGGCTGGTGAAACAGTTGCGTCCAAGTTGGAGGTTCCTGTAGTGTATCTTACTCAATTACTTGGGCTAGCACTTGGCGTAAAGAAAGAGAAACTTGGATTTGATTTGAATCTCAGTCCTGTTGATAAATTAAAGATTGGAGACTAATAACATGAGTAATAGAATCGGCGTGTTTGTTTGTCATTGCGGTATAAATATTGCTGCTACTGTAGATGTTGAAGAGCTCACAAGGTATGCCGCTGATCTTGATAATGTTGTAGTTAGTAAGGATTACAAATATATGTGCTCCGATCGTGGTGCCAAGCTTATTAAAAAATCTATCAAAGAAAATAAGCTTAATAGTATAGTTGTTGCCTGTTGTTCTCCACGTATGCATGAGCATACGTTTCGTGGTGTTGTTGAGGATGGTGGCGTTAATGCATTTAATTTGGAAATAGCAAATATCCGTGAGCATTGTTCTTGGGTTCACGAAGATAAAAAACGTGCTACCCAGAAGGCAAAAGCATTGGTTCGTGGTGCGGTAGCTAAAGCACGTTTACTGGAGCCTTTAGAGCGATCAAAGATTTCTGTTACACCAAAGGCGTTGGTTGTTGGTGGCGGCATTTCTGGCATTCAGGCTTCTCTTGATTTGGCTGAGGAAGGTTTTAAGGTTTATCTGGTAGAAAAATCACCCAGTATTGGCGGTCGGATGGCACAACTTGATAAGACGTTTCCAACACTCGATTGTTCGTCTTGTATTTTGACTCCTAAGATGATGGAGGTTGCTAATCATCAGAATATCGAGTTGCTTACTTATTCTGAAATTGAGAATGTGGAAGGCAATATCGGAAGCTACAAAATTCAGGTTAAGAAGAAACCAAGGTATGTAGATTTGGATAAGTGTACTGGTTGTGGCGATTGTGTCAGTGCATGTCGATTGAACAATCGTATTTCTAGTGAGTTTGACATGGGAATGGGGAAGCGTAGTGCAATATACATACCGTTTCCACAGGCCATACCTTTGAAATGTACAATTGATCCTGAGCATTGCTTGCTTTTGACACGAGGAAAATGCGGAACAGGCCCACTTTGCGTCGAGGCTTGTGAGGCTGATGCTATTGATTTTAAACAGAAGGAAGAAAAAATAGAGCTTGATGTTGGGGCAATGATCGTAGCTACTGGCTATGATGTTTTGGATATGTCTACTGTTTATGAATATGGCTATGCGCGCTATGGCGATGTCATTACAACACTTGAGATGGAGCGTTTGATTAGCTCATCTGGCCCTACTGGTGGTGAAATACTTTGTCCATCTAATCAGGAAAAACCAAAGAGCATTACTTTTGTCATGTGTGTTGGTTCTCGTGATGAAACGGCATGTACCTGGTGTTGTCGTATTGGGTGCATGAGTGCTTTGAAACAGGTCTATCTTTTACGTGAGAAACTTGGCGATGATGTGGAAATAAACGTTTGCTATACAGATGTCCGCTCCTTTGGAAAAGGATATGAGGAGTTTTATCGGAACATCAGAGGGGTGAAAACAAACTTTTTCAGAGGGAAACCCTCTGAAGTCAGGAATTCAAAGGATCATCTAAAAATGGATGTTTTTGACACCATAACCAACAAACTGTTTGAGATGAATACAGACATGGTGGTGTTGGTCCCTGCTCTAGTACCGCGGTCTGATGCTGATGAGTTAACTCGTATTCTTCACATATCCCAAAGTGGTGATGGTTTCTATCTGGAAGCTCATCCAAAACTTCGCCCTATGGATACGTTTACAGATGGGATTTTCATAGCTGGTTGCTGTCAGGGTCCAAAGGACATACAGGACTCTGTGGCACAGGCAAGCGGTGCTGCTGCTCGCGCTGCTAATATTTTATCCAAGAAGGAACTTGAGGCTGAGCCACTCATTTCTGTTGTTGATGAGGATTTGTGTTCAGGATGTGGTACTTGTATATCGGTTTGTAGTTTCAATGCAATAGAGCTCGTAAAAGAAGAAGATGGAAAATCACATGCCAAGGTTATCGAGGGGTTGTGTAAGGGCTGTGGTTCATGTGTTGGTGCATGTCCATCTGGTGCAATGCAACAACATGGTTTTAAAGATAAGCAAATTCTCCCTATGGTTGAAGAAACAATTTGAATAGATTTTATATATTAAGAACTTGTTAGTATATTTACAATCAGGAGGAAAGACATGGCATATTGTGCAAAATGTGGAGAAAAAAATGAAGATGATGCAAAATTTTGCAGTAAATGCGGTGGTTCGTTAACCGGTTCAAAAAAAGACCATGAAAAGGAATGGGAAGATCGTTGTGAGGAAGATTGCGCGGGTGGAAAGCGTGGTGGACCCCCTGTCTTTTGGGGAATCATTGTTATTCTTGTTGGTCTGTGGATACTCTTTGAGTTCGTCTTGAAGAACATCGAGGGGTTAAACCTACCGACTTGGATTCAAGATTTTAATTTCTGGTGGGTTTTTGCCCTGCTTGTTGCAATAGCAATCATCGTTTCTGGTATTCGGATTATTGTTCGAAAATAGTATCAATACACTTTACAAGTTTCACTGCAGCTTTCACAGATCCTTGCGTGTTGCCAGTTTGAGAGTTGAATCCGGGTATCTAGAAATAGAAACGAAATGATTATACTTAGTATTCCATAAACATTGTTTCCTGTAATTTCAAATATGCTAAGGGTAACTAGAAAGAAACTTAAAACCAGAAGAATATTGGATATAACGTGAACAACTGCATGTCTTATTGGAAGCATTATTTCTACATATGCAAGC
>Ga0255392_10008_pt1 | contig 15597 bp, 14 predicted proteins | sample ANMaggSeSYBR01D5_FD_182114 | JGI IMG/M metagenome (GOLD analysis project Ga0255392, IMG submission 182114) | Sediment cell enrichment communities from methane seep in Santa Monica Basin, California, United Staets - ANME aggregate JGI... | ecosystem: Environmental > Aquatic > Marine > Cold seeps >... | reverse complement strand
CCTGATTTTTTGTACTTTGTGCGAACAGGCGGCGGCAACATGGATCAAGCCTTTCATATTGATCAAGTCCTGTTCCAGATGTACATGAAACACAAAATGCGGCAAACTTGATACTTGCAGGATTTAAGGTTGCGCGCCCAAATAAACTGTGCTAATTTTGAAAAATTATGAAACAATATATTATTGATGAACTAAGGCCCGGAGAATACGAAAAGATTAAGACTTATCTGGATGAGAATGTCGGCTCTTCAAAGATGGATGGAATATACTGGATACAGCTTGATGAAAATATTCTGACTGACATTCAGGCAGAACATAAGGAATGCCGGCCATTTTATTTTGCAATCGATATAGAACATGACCGTGTATCTTGTGAACTTCTTGTAAGATCCAGAAGTACAATAAAATGCAATTGTACAAGCTATGCTACTGAATCCCAGCGCAACTGGATTATTAAATTTGCTGATACAATATTCGAAAAACTGGAAATAACGACTTAGGTGACGGTTCACGTTTTGCAAAGGTCTCGTGAACCGACAACCGTGAACTATTACTATATATGATACGAACCCTGATTATTGCAATATTTACTTTTCCTGCTACAGTCTTTTTCAGCAGCCTAACCATACTTGCATCTTTTATAAATAAAAATAGCGATCTGGCTTATAATTGTACAAAAACATGGGCAAAATTTGTACTTGCCGTCAGTCGCATTAAAGTAACCGTCGATGGCGTTTACAACTTACGACCTGACAGGTCTTATATATACATGTCTAACCACCAGAGCAACTTTGATATTCCCGTTGCTCTGGCTTATCTTCCTTTTAAGTTCAGATGGGTTGCAAAAGCAGAACTTTTCAAGATACCGATTTTCGGTTATGCGATGCACAGGATTGGGCATATTAATATTGACAGATCAAATCGCAGAGCTGCTTTTAAAAGCTTAAAAAAGGCTGCAAAAAATATTCGGGAAGGAGTTTCGGTATTAATCTATCCTGAGGGTACACGCAGCAAAGACGGTAATATCAGTCCATTTAAAAAAGGTGGGTTTGTTTTAGCGGTGGAATCCGGAGTTCCGATAGTTCCTGTAATAATACATGGAACATGGCCTATCATGTCTAAGGATAAAATCATTATCAAACCAGGTAATGTTACTATAGAAATCAAAGAACCAATTGAAACAAAAAATTATAATAGAAAAAGTAAAGACGAGCTTCTTGAAAAAGTAAGAAATATCATTTGCGAATCTTTTGAGAAGGAAAAAAAAGAGACATTATGAAATTGAAAATTATCCCGTTGGGCGGGTTGGGAGAAATCGGCCTTAATATGATGGCCTTTGAATACGGGGATACTATTTTTGTTGTTGATGCAGGTCTTATGTTCCCTGAAGATTATATGCTTGGCATCGACTATGTAATACCAGATTTTAATTATCTGAAAGAAAACAAGTCCAAAGTTTCAGGAATTGTTTTAACCCATGCTCACGAAGATCATATCGGAGCCCTGCCCTATCTGCTTAAAGAAATAAATGCTCCGGTCTTTGGAACTCGTTTCACGCTTGGAATAGTAAGGCACAAACTTGAAGAACATGGTCTTCTTTCATCAACTTCTCTCAATGAAATTTCTCATAGAAAAAAACTTAAAATAGGAATCTTTGAGCTTGAGTTTATCCGTGTAAGCCACAGCGTTGTGGATGGCATAGGCATTGTGGTTAAAACACCTTATGGGCTTATTGTGCACACAGGGGATTTTAAAATCAGCCATACGCCGGTGGATGGCGTAATGACCGATCTAAACAAGTTTGCCAGGTGTGGAGATGAAGGAGTTCTTGCACTGTTGTCAGATTCCACAAATGTGGAAAAAGAAGGCTATACTATCTCTGACAAGAAAATAGGTGCAACACTGGCAAAAATAATTGAGGAAAGCAAAGGGCGTATCATTGTAGCTCTTTTTGCTTCTAATGTCGCAAGGATAGAGCAAATAATTAATATTGCAAAGTCAAAAGGCAAAAAAATACTAATTAACGGCAGAAGTATAGAGGTTAGCACAACTATTGCGAAAGATCTTGGATACATCCATATTCCTGAAAAAATGGAAATTGATATTAAACAAATTAATAACGTTAAAGACGATGAAATAATAATAATAACAACCGGCAGCCAGGGTGAACCTATGTCAGCCCTGGCCCGTATGTCCAGAGGCATCCATAAACAAATAAAAATCAAGGAAGGTGATACAGTCATCTTCTCATCAAAATTCATTCCTGGAAATGAAAAAGCTATCTCAAGTATTATAAACAATCTTTACAAAAAGGGCGCTGACGTTATTTATGAAAAGATTTCAGCCATTCATGTATCAGGCCACGCTTTTCAAGAAGAATTAAAACTAATGATAAACCTTACCAAGCCTGAACATTTCATTCCGATACACGGTGAATACCGGCACCTGATTCTGCACACTCGGCTTGCCGAACAAGTTGGCGTCGCAAAAAACAAAATACTTCTCGCTGAAAACGGCCATGTAATTGAATTTGATAAAAATGGAGGAAGAGTCCTTGACAAGATCATGACCGGCAGGGTGCTTATTGACGGGAAAGGAGTCGGTGATGTCGGGAGAAGTGTACTAAAAGAAAGACGTCTGCTGTCAAGAGATGGTTTTGTTGTAGTTAACATGGTTTTTGACGAAGAAACAGGAATAATTATGCATGGCCCGGAAATCGTTTCACATGGTTTTGTATTTGAGATGGAAAAAGGACATCTTCTCGAAGACGCAAAGTGCGTAATACTTGAAATTTTAGAAGAAACAGGCCCTGATGTCCCTGACAGAATTGATAAAATCAGATCTCAGATACAACCGGCTCTAAAGAAGTATTTTTATTTTACAATAGGACGCCGTCCGGTTATACTACCTTTTATTATAGAAGTATAACCTAAATTGAGCGATTTTTTGCTCGACTTGCACCAATCTCTTGCGCATCAAGGACTTACGAAAAGTCTCGACATATCCATTGGTATGCCTACGCTTTTCGCAAATCTTGCTGCATCAAGATCTTAGCACATTTCTTCGCAAAAAATCGCTCAACTCAGGTATAAACAAAAAAATATGCGCAAAGAAATTATCGGCATTTTCCTTTTTTTTCTATTAATTTTCACACTGGGCAGTCTTTTGTCATACAGCCCTGAAGATCCCTCAGTTCATAATGCAAAAGCGGCAGGTGATGTTTACAACCTGTTCGGCATATTTGGAGCCCATGTTTCGGGTATTTTAATTGGGCTGTTTGGACTTGGGGCGTTCTGGATACCGATATTATTTCTTTTATCCAGCGCACATTTTTTTGGTGACTACCATGAAAAAGCTATTATTCTGATAATAGTTGGTGGAATTATTCTTATTATCTCTACCGGAAGCCTTCTTGCATTCCAGCAAAACCACTTCATAATTTTCGGAAGCAAATTTTCATCCGGCGGCATAATAGGCACCCCCATCAAATCATTCCTTATCAAATATACAAATCAAACAGGCGGCGCTGTTATACTTATCCTTATGTGGCTTATGGGTTTTATCATGGCCACTGGTTTTTCTTTAATCATCTTTTTGAAACGATCCTGGAAGCTGATTATAAATGCAGTAAAAAGCACAAAAAAATTAATCGTAATATTGAAAGAGCGAAGAGAAAAAGCCAAAAACCGATCAAAAATAAAAAAAGAGTCTATCAAAAAAAAAGATCGCGAAATAAAGATAAAGGCAAAAGAGTCCAAACCGATCAGGGAAGGACCTGCTCCAAAACAGGATGTATTTGAGTTCATGAAAGCAGAAAATGGGTTTCAACTCCCGTCTGTTAATCTGCTTGAAAATCCTGAAATAAGCTCTGCTTCTGCTGATGATAAAAATCTAAGAATGCAGTCGAAACTGCTTGAAAAGAAACTTGAAGATTTCAACGTGCAAGGGAAAGTCGTAACCATATTGCCGGGCCCTGTTATTACGACCTTTGAATATGAGCCTGCCCCCGGGATAAAGATTAGCAAAATAGTCGGACTTACTGACGATCTTGCTCTCGCTCTTCGCTCGATAAGCATCAGGATTGTGGCACCGATCCCGGGGAAAGCGGCTATCGGTATTGAGCTGCCTAATGAGACAAGAGAAACAGTAAGACTAAAAGATATTATTATTTCAAATAACTTTGAAAAATCAAACTCAAAGCTTACAATCTGTCTTGGCAAAGATATAATAGGGAACGCGGTAGTAGCGGAACTGGATAAAATGCCGCATCTTTTAATTGCAGGCGCAACCGGCACAGGCAAGAGTGTAGCTCTGAATGCTATGATTTGCAGTTTTTTGTTCAAAGCAAATCCCGATGAAGCAAAGCTCATTATGATAGATCCGAAAAGGATTGAACTTTCAAACTATGATGGGATTCCACATCTTATTACTCCTGTGGTTACAGATGTAAAAAAAGCAACCAATGCTCTTTTCTGGGCTGTACATGAAATGGAAAATAGATATAAGTTGCTTTCAGAAAAGAAAGTGAAAAATATAAAACAATATAATCAAAAAACAGCTAAGGAAAAAACAAAAGAAAAAAATGGTCCTGAAAAACTACCATATATTGTTATAATTATTGATGAGCTGGCTGATTTGATGATGGTTGCTTCCAGAGACGTTGAGGTTGCATTGACACGGCTCGCGCAAATGGCAAGGGCTGCAGGCATACATCTGATACTTGCGACCCAAAGACCTTCAGTGGATGTACTTACAGGAATAATAAAGGCTAATTTCCCGACACGTCTTTCCTTCCAGGTTTCTTCCAAAACAGATTCAAGGACAATAATTGATACAAATGGAGCAGAAAATCTTCTAGGAAATGGAGATATGCTTTTTTTGCCTCCGGGAACAGCCAAGCTTCAGCGCATACATGGTGCATACATTTCAGAAAAAGAGATTGCTGGAATAACTGAGTTTTTGAAAGAACAGAAAACCCCGGAATATGATCATGCAGTAATAACTGAATCTGAAAAAGAAAAAGCCTCATCTGAAGATCTTGAATATGACGAAAAATATGATGAAGCTATAGCGCTTATTACTAACACAGGCCAGGCTTCCATATCCATGATACAGCGCCATTTGCGCATAGGGTATAACAGGGCCGCACGAATTATAGAAATAATGGAGAAAGAGGGGGTTGTCGGCCCTTCAGATGGTGTAAAACCAAGAGAAGTTTTTGTCCGCAGTTACGATGTCTTAGAGTAATGAACTCCCTCCGTAGCAAGCCACGAAGAATTAAAGGTGCGAAAAAAAATCCACTGGTAAGCGTAATAATCCCCACATATAATCGCGGCTGGATACTTAAAGAGGCTATAGATTCTGTGCTGGCCCAGGATTTTACGGATTTTGAACTCATTATTGTAGATGACGGGTCAACTGACAACACTCAGGATATTCTAAGTTCATACAAAAAAGATATTGTTGTCTTAATGCAGGAAAACAAAGGAGTAAGCTCTGCAAGAAACAGAGGCATTGTTTCGGCATCAGGGCGGTTTATTGCTTTTTTGGATTAAGACGATCTCTGGCTTTCGCAAAAACTGTCAACGCAAGTTGATTTTTTCAATGCAAACCCTGATGCTCTGATTTGCCAGACAGAAGAGAAATGGATAAGAAACGGCATTTTTGTAAATCCTAAGAAGCGGCACAAAAAGTTGTCAGGGAATATTTTCAAACCTTCACTTTATCTGTGCCTTGTCAGCCCTTCTGCAGTAATGATAAGACGCAGTCTTTTTGAAAAAACAGGCATGTTTGATGAAACCCTGCCAGCCTGTGAGGACTATGATATGTGGCTCAGGATAAGCTGTAGTTACCCTGTATATCTTATAGATACTCCACAGATAATAAAAAGGGGCGGTCATTCCGACCAGCTTTCCATATCTTCCGGCCTGGACAGATACAGGATTCAGTCTTTAAAAAAAATCATCGAAAGTAACTTGTTGACAGATGAGCAGGAGAAGGCAGCTATAAAGGTCATGAAGGAAAAGTGTACAATATATGGTAATGGCTGCCTGAAGCGGGGGCGCAAAGAAAAAGCTTTATACTACAATGATCTTGCAGGAAGTTGTCTTGGCTATTGATACTCAAAAGTAGGGGAAAGACAAGATCCGGTTTTATGCGCGTTTTGCACGAACGCAAGTTCCCCGCCAAATAGGGCACCGGTTGGTGCAATTTTAAGTCGTTAGATTACAGCCTTCAGAAAGGGAAATACGAGCCAGAAATTAAAATGATTTTAAATTGGAGACAGGAAGGCAATATTTAGAAAATCTCTTTTTCAGAGAAAATTTCGTAAAATTTACTTGATATCTGGAAATAATTTTCCTATAAAGGAATAATGCTGGAGATTTTATCTCTGATTTTTCTCTTAAACGGGGGTCATCGAAAATGTTAGTTCAATTTACAGTTAAAAATTTTCTTTCCTTTAAAGAAGAAAGTAGTCTGAACCTGTTAGCCACGGCGGATGCCAAGTACCCGCTTCATCTTATCCCTAACAAGAAAAAGAAATCCATATTGCGGGGAGCTGCTGTTTATGGAGCCAACGGCAGCGGCAAATCCAATCTGGTTAAGGCGATTGTCTTTGCCAGAAGCCTTATTGTCGATGGAACAAGGCCGGACCAGAGAATCCCTGTCACTCCTTTCAAACTGAATGAGGAAAGCCGTAAGTCCCCCAGTAGATTTGAGTTTGTCATAAATTACCAGGACATCATATATACCTATGGCTTTGTCGTGAATGAGTCGGAAGTCAAAGAGGAGTGGCTGTTTGCCATCCGCAATGTCCGGGAAGTCCGGATTTTTGAAAGGGTTACCAGAACCAATGGCAAGGCAAGGGTTGAATTTGGGCCAAGTCTTGCCAGGAAGAAGACAAAGAAGCATCAATTTTTGAGTTTTATCGCGGAAGGAACGAGGCCGAATGAACTATTTCTCCATGAACTGTACCAGAAAAACGTGAAAGACGTCCTACCGTTAATTAACTGGTTCAGAGCGGTTCTTGTGATAATTGGCCCAGAATCTGCCTATCGCGATCTTATTTTCGATGCTTATACAAATGAAAATTTTATTCAGTTTATGGGGATTTTCCTGAAAAATGTCGATACCGGGATTGATTCAATAGTTACTGAAAAGGTTGACCCCGATTTTGATAAATATTTTCCAGAAATGCCGGAAAAGCTGAAAAATGATCTTCTGAACATCAAGCCCAATATCAGGGTCATGCTCAGTACTCCGGAAGGTCGTCGATATACTTTGATGCGCGAGGAAAATGGAGAGATTGTGCTGTTGTGGCTGAAAGCAAGGCATAAATTAAAGACCGGGGGCCATGTTGACATGGAAATTAAACATGAGTCCGACGGCACAAGGCGGCTAATGGATTTGCTTCCGGCTTTATTACATTCAAAGAGTTCGGAACGGGTGTACGTCATCGATGAAATTGACCGCAGTATGCATCCCCTTCTGTCGAGAATATTTTTGCAGGCATATCTTGATGATCAGAAGTGTGGCAGAGGCCAGATCATTATTACCACCCATGAAAGCAATCTTCTGGATAGAGAACTGCTCAGGAGAGATGAAATCTGGTTTACGGAAAAAGATGATGAAGGCTCTACCCACTTGTATTCTCTTTCTGAATATAAGGTGAGGCCTGATCTCAAACTGGGTAAAGGATACCTTGACGGCCGGTTTGGGGCCATACCCTTCGTTGGCGATCTTGAGAAATTGCAATACTGCTTAAAAGAAAGATAAGGAGGTTGTTTTCCAATGGCATTGACAACAAGGCGGAAAAGACCTCTTGATCGCCGTACTCGGCCGGAACCGCATCGTGATGCAAGACTTTTCGTAATTGCAACGGAAGGCGAGAAAACTGAGAAGCAATATTTTTCCATGTTTCGAAACAGGCGATGCCAGGTAAAGATAATCGCTAGTTCAGAAGGAAGATCAGCTCCTAAATACATTCTTGAGCAACTGAAAAAATTCAAGAAAGAGTATCAACTCAAAGGGGATGATGAGCTTTGGCTGCTGATTGATGTCGACCGATGGCCGGAAGGAGAATTGGCTGTCGTGTCAAGTCAGTCCGCACAGAGCAATTTTTTTCTTGCTGTGAGTAATCCCTGTTTTGAGATATGGCTTTACCTGCATCATGCCTCGACAATGAAAAAAAAGATTTCTTCAGGGGAAATGAAGCAAATGCTCAGACAGAAACTTGGAAGTTACAACCCTTCGAATCTTGACTTGAACCAGTTTGTTGGGAAAGTCGACAAAGCTATTTCGAGAGCAAAAAAACTTGAAGTAGATGGGAATGAACGATGGCCATCGTCAACCGGCACAGATGTTTACAAGGTTGTTAAAAAAGTAAAGTGAATCTTTCCCTCCTGCCAAAATAGTTTTGTCGCAATACAATGCGACAGCATAAGTTGCGACTGAGCTACGATGACTTCTCAGTCAAATGTATTTACGCTAATAAATTACTTCAATTGTTTTGCCAGAGTTACATCACCTGAAAATATTCTTTGCAGCCTACCCTGATCGTCTTTTAGTATTAACACCCCGTCATTATCAACGTCTATTACTTTTCCAATATGAGTTTTGCCTATAACATCAACCTTGATTTGATTACCTATTATATCTGCAAGCTCCTTCCAGCGTTTCATTATTGGCTCAAAATCATTTTTCTTAAACATGTCATAGTATTTTTCATACATTTTTAGATAGTGTTGAATAAACCTGACTCTTGGGAACTGCTTTCCGGTTTCTATTAAAATCGAGGTGGCTTTTTTCTTTATTTCTGAGGGAAAATTTTCGAATTGCATGTTTACATTCATTCCAAGACCAACGACGATATAATTTACTGCATCCATTTCAGTGCTGATCTCAGTAAGAATGCCGGCCAGCTTCTTTCCATTTACAAGAATGTCATTAGGCCACTTGATTCTTAATTTTAATTTCATCATGGAAATCAATGTTTCCGCTAAAACAACGGCAGTCATAAGAGTTATTCTTGGGGTTTCACCAGGTGATATGGCTGGCCTCAGGATAAGAGAAAAATAAATTCCACCTCCCGGTGGTGAAAACCAGTTTCTTCCCCTTCTTCCTCTTCCTTTTGTTTGTTTTTCCGCAATAATTAGAGTTCCTTCAGGGGCTCCCTGCGCTGCAAGTTCTTTTGCCCTTGTATTTGTTGAGTCAGTTTCTTTCAAATAAATAATATTTTTTCTGCCTAAAACATTGGTGCAAAGACCTTGCCTTATTTCATCAGCCGTGATCGGATCTGAGGCTTTGCTGAGAAGATATCCCTTTTTCGGGGCAGATTCTATAACATAGCCATCTTCCTTTAACTTGCGGATATGCTTCCATATAGCAGAGCGACTTACTGCCAAATTATTGCTTATCAGCTCACCGGAAACCCAGTTTCCTTGATTTTCTTTCAGGTATAATAATAATTGATCTTTAGTAGTCATTACCAACAATATATGAGCTAAAGACTTTCAGATAAATAATTTCGCTGTGTTATCAGTCGTCGACGTATAACTAATACGCCTTCCTCCTTCTAGCCTTGTGAAATTAATTATCTGAAAGTCTATAAAGTGAGTGTTTCAAATTGAGCTGGAAATTCAATATATCCTATCCCAAAGAGCATTAGGAACGTGGACGAAATAACTTCCCCAACTATACATCACAGCTTCAGGCCGCCTTTGTCCGGTCTCAAATCACAAAAATATTGAAATAGCTCGCTATTCCTTCAACTTTTGTGATCTGAGATCGAACAAATTCGACCCAAATCTGTGCGCCTACTTGAGGAAGTTAATTCGTCCACGTTCCTTAGCAACGGCGAGATCGAGATAAGGCTTGCTCTCCTGGACTACAATATTGCACATTTTATTTTCCCTTATTGCCTTAGAAGTTTTATAGCTCAGATGCATTATGTGGTCACTTAATGATTTATGGACTACATAATATATTACCAGCATTTTAATGTCAAGCCTATTTATAATATAACAACAAATTTTCATGGACTACATACAAAATAGCACTGAAAGCGGTTTGTTTGTATTATCTATAAGTTAAATGATTATTTGGCATATCTTTTTCCAGGAAACGGGTTTTATATTATTTTTTTATTCTTGACAATATTTTGTAATTTGTTTATAAGATAAAAATTAAATGCTTGATTCATATGCCTTACAGCTTGTTTTTATTATTAATTTGTTTTGAGCGCTATAAAGTCAGCGCAGGTGTCACCTTTTTTGTAAATGCGATTTTAGGAGAGTGTCCGATATATGAGGCTGAACAATTTACTAGAGCGAAACAAAGATGATATTGTAAAACAATGGCTTTTCTCAGTTATTGATACCTATCCTGCCGACACTTCCAAATTTATGAAGATGCAGAAAGATCCTTTTGCTAATCCGGTAGGCAACACCATTTCTGTAAATTTAGGGCCGCTTTTCGATGAACTCCTTAATGAGATGGATTATGAAAGCATAACATCTTATCTTTATCCTATTCTAAGGGTCAGAGCTGTGCAGCCCATCCTTTCCACTTCACAATCAACTGGTTTTATCTTTTTGTTAAAAAAAGTTATAAGAGAGAGTTTGAAGAAAAAACTCTCAGATAAAGATATTTTAAAAGAGTTGTTGCATTTTGAATCAAAGATAGATGAATTGACTTTGATTGCCTTTGATGTTTATCTAAAATGCAGAGAGAAAGTTTTTGAGATAAAGGCAAACGAGGAGAGAAACAGAACCTTCCGCGCATTTGAGAGGGCGGGTTTGTTAACTGAGATTTCGGCAGATAGACCGAGTCTCTGAAGATTCAAATATTATTATGGAGGCTTCAGGCAGCAAGTAAAAGATTGCTCAAAGTAAAATTTGAAAGTTGCTGTGAAGCCATAGAGCGAGGTAATGTTAATGAATGAAAAGTATTTGTATTCCCTCATAGCAGTTATTGCTCTTTTTCTGGTTGCCTATGCGGGCGTTGAAGCAGCAGGGCTTCAGTGGCTATTCGGGATTATTATTCCTTACTTGGCCATAATTACATTTATTGTGGGATTTGTGGTGCGGGTCAAAGACTGGGCGTGTTCTCCGGTTCCATTTGCTATTCCCACAACATGCGGTCAGCAAGAATCGCTTCCATGGATCAAACCCAGTAAGATTGATAATCCATTTTCAACAGGCGGTGTTATTATAAGGATGGCCCTGGAAATATTGTTATTCCGTTCCTTATTCAGAAATACAACATGTAAATTGAATGAGGGGCCAAGGATTTCATATGTATGGGAAAAGTGGCTGTGGTTGTTTTCGTTGGCTTTTCACTATTCGTTTCTTGTAGTGGTGGTGAGACATCTGCGTTTTTTTCTTGAGCCCGTTCCTGTGTGTTTTCAAATTCTTGATAAGATTGACGGGTTTCTCCAGATCGGGCTGCCTGGTGTCATGCTTTCCGGTGTGGTTCTTCTGGCGGCGGCAATGTTTTTGCTTCTCAGGAGAATATTAATTTCGCAAGTAAGATATTTTTCACTTGCCGCAGACTTTTTTCCCTTATTTCTCATTATCGGTATCGCCGTATCAGGAATTATGATGCGATATTTTACAAAGGTAGATATCGTTGGCGTTAAAGAGCTGACAATGGGCATTGTAACGTTTCATCCCCATATTCCGGATGGTATTGGTGCTATCTTTTATGTTCATGTGTTTTTTGTCAGCGTTCTGCTGGCCTATTTTCCTTTCAGTAAACTAATGCATTTAGGTGGAGTATTCCTGAGCCCGACGAGAAATCTTCGTTGTAACACCAGGGCTCATAGACACATAAATCCTTGGAATCCAAAAGTTAAGGTTCATACATATGCAGAGTATGAAGATGATTTTAGGGAAAAAATGATAGGAGCTGGACTCCCAGTGGAAAAGGAGTTGTAATGGCAGATTTAAAACCAGAAGAACTAATTGCAAGGACAGATTTTACTCCACCTAGAACCGGGTGGATGGACACCCCTACTGTAATTAGAGAGGGGATGTTTTGTTATGCTGCTAAACCTAAGAGCGTTGCAACTCTTGACCTTCCATATCCAAGAGAATGGAACCCGCTTGATGATGACTGGAAACTTCCCGAAAATTGGAAAGAAATCATTATAGAGGGGATGAAGGACAGGCTGGAAAGGTTTAGAACTTTTAAAATTTTTATGGACATCTGTGTGCGTTGCGGTGCATGCGCTGACAAATGTCATTTTTTTATCGGAACAGGCGATCCAAAAAATATGCCTGTTGTTCGAGCAGAGCTTCTCAGGTCGGTATACAGAAATGAATTTACCAAGGCCGGCAAAATACTTGGCAAGCTGGCCGGAGCAAGGGAGCTTACTCTGGATGTTCTGAAAGAGTGGTGGTATTATTTCTTTCAGTGCAGTGAATGCAGACGATGTTCGGTATTCTGCCCTTATGGTATTGATACGGCAGAAATTACAATGATGGGCAGAGAATTGCTTAATCTTCTGGGACTGAACATAGATTGGATTGCTACCCCGGTTGCAAATTGCTACATGACAGGAAATCACATGGGAATCCAGCCGCAAGCATTTGTTGATATGCTGGATTTTTTTGCTGATGAAATTGAAGACACAACCGGCGTAAGGGTTCACCCGACATACAACAAGAAAGGTGCAGATATCCTGTTTACAACCCCTTCCGGCGATGTTTTCGGCGATCCAGGCACATATACTGCTATGGGGTATATGATACTTTTCCATTACTTAAAGGAGAAATACGGGCTTGATGTTACATGGAGTACGTTTAATTCTGAAGGTGGAAATTTTGGCCTTTTTACCTCGAACGAGGTAATGAAAAGGTTGAATATAAAAATGTATGCCGAGGCAAAAAGGCTTGGTGTTAAATGGATTCTTGGCGGTGAATGCGGTCACATGTGGCGGGCGATAACCCAGTATATGGATACCATGAATGGTCCTGCTGATTTTCTTGAAGAACCTGTTAATCCAATAACCGGCACAAAGTTTGAAAATGCAAAATCTACAAAAATGGTACATATAGTAGAATTTACTGCCGACCTGATCAAACATAACAAGCTAGAACTTGATCCAAGTCGAAATGATAATTTAAAGGTCACGTTCCATGATTCATGCAATCCTGCCAGAGGTATGGGAATGCTTGATGAGCCACGATATGTAATCAAGAAAGTTTGTAAGCATTTTTATGATATGCCGAGGAATTGTATTCGGGAACAGACCTTCTGTTGCGGCAGCGGATCAGGACTGAATGCAAGTGAAGACATGGAGCTGAGGTTATCAGGTGGATTGCCCAGAGCAAACGCAGTAAAATATGTTCAAGAAAAACACGGAGTAAACATGCTGGCCTGTATTTGTGCAATTGACAGGGCGGTTCTTCCACCACTAATGGGATACTGGGTTCCTGAAGTAGATGTTACCGGCATTCACGAGTTGGTAACTAATGCCTTGATTATACCCGGTGAAAAGGAAAAAACAGTGAACTTGCGTGGAGAAGATATTCTTAATAAGGATGAGGTTGGTCCTGATGAATATTATACACGCCCTGATTTTTCCGGCCGGTAGTGGAAACCCGATTTTGTGTAATATAAGTAATGGGGGATGAAACCTATGTATGATAAAAACAAGATAGTTACCGGCTTGGTTATTTTTGTTGCAATTGTAACATTTCCTTTTTGGTATAATTTAGGAAAAGCAATTCCCGCACCTGAGCCAAAGCTGTCTGAAAAGGCGAAAGCTGCAAAAGAATGTGTTGTGCCTAAAGTTGATATGAAATCAGAGCATATGCAGATTCTTGACCTGTGGAGAGATACAGTAGTGCGGGATGCCAACAGGGTATACAAGACCGGCAAAGGTAAGACATTTAACATGAGCCTTTCCACTGGAGAAGATTCGTGCACGGGATGTCATGATAATAAGGCTGAATTTTGTGATAAATGCCATAATTATGCTTCGGTAGACCCTTACTGCTGGGATTGCCACATAGCGCCGAAGGAGAAGAAGCCGGAGGAGAATAAGTAATGGGAAACAGCAGAAGAAGCTTCTTGAAAGTAGCTGGAATAACAGCTTTAGGGATAGGGACAAAGCCGGTTCTTGATGTATTTGCTTCATCCGGAGGAAACGGGGCAGAACCAAAATCCGAAGTCTCTCAAAATGAAGAATCCCTTACAGCTAAGAGATGGGGAATGGTAATAGACACCAGGAAATTTCATTCAGCAGAGGATCTTGACCCGATCATTGAAGCCTGTCATAAGATCCATAATGTTCCAGAACTTACAGAGCCAAGACATAAGATTATGTGGCTCTGGGGGGATGAGTATAAACATGTCTTTACTCACAGGGAACATGAATTAATTAATGACAGAATTAAACATCTGCCGTTCCTGGTATTATGCAATCACTGTGAAAAACCAGCATGTGTCAGAGCCTGTCCTACAAAAGCAACATTTAAAAGGGATGACGGAATTGTTTTGATGGACTTTCACAGGTGTATTGGGTGCAGATTCTGTATGGCGGCATGTCCATATGGATCAAGAAGTTTTAACTTCAGAGATCCGCGTCCTTTCATCAAAGAGGAAAACAAGGAATTCCCCACAAGGATGAAAGGTGTTGTGGAAAAGTGCAATTTTTGTGCTGAAAGACTGGCTGTCGGTAAAATGCCGGCCTGCGTTGAGGCATCAAATGGTGCGATAACGGTCGGTGATCTTGATGATTCTGAGTCGGAAGTAAGAGAACTATTAAGAACAAACTACACTATTCGACGTAAACCAGACCTTGGTGCTGGGCCGTCTGTTTACTACATAGTATGATGTGAGGTGGTTATGCTTGAATTAGCTCTTAAAGGAGACAAGAAATACTGGGGATGGGTAATTGCATTGCTTGCCGTTATAGGTGTTGCCTTTGCTGTTTACCTGAAGCAGCTTGATTTTGGTTTGGGAATTACAGGTATGAGCAGAGATGTTTCCTGGGGTTTTTACATCGCTCAGTTTACATTTCTTGTCGGAGTGGCTGCAGGGGGTGTAATGGTAGTTCTTCCCAGATATCTGCACGATTATAAAGCATTCGGCAGGATTACGATTCTGGGAGAGTTTTTGGCTATTGCTGCAGTTGTAATGTGTTTATTGTTTATTATTGCTGACCTTGGGCAGCCGATGCGTGCATTTAATGTTATATTGTATCCCACGCCAGGGTCTGTCCTTTTTTGGGATATGATCGTATTAAATGGGTACCTTTTGTTAAATATAGTAATCGGCTGGAATGTTCTTGAAGCTGAGCGAAACAATATTCACTATGCAAAGTGGGTGAAACCATTGATAATTACATCAATCATATGGGCACCAGCCATACATACGGTTACGGCATTTCTATACTGCGGTTTGCCTGGAAGAGGATTCTGGATGACCGCTATTCTTGCGCCAAGATTTCTTGCCTCGGCTTTTGCCGCTGGTCCGGCATTGTTAATTTTGCTTTGCCTTATAATCAGAAAGGTTACCAAGTTTGATCCGGGAAAAGAGCAGATTCAATCTTTGGCCAAGATTGTTACTTATGCCATAATTATAAATGTG
>Ga0255392_10004_pt1 | contig 19653 bp, 23 predicted proteins | sample ANMaggSeSYBR01D5_FD_182114 | JGI IMG/M metagenome (GOLD analysis project Ga0255392, IMG submission 182114) | Sediment cell enrichment communities from methane seep in Santa Monica Basin, California, United Staets - ANME aggregate JGI... | ecosystem: Environmental > Aquatic > Marine > Cold seeps >... | reverse complement strand
GGTTCTGGTGGTTGGAAAGAAGTAGGTGGAGGAGTAGAAACTTTAACAGCTGCTCAAGGTACATTTATATCTTTTACAGCGGCTAGTTCAGCAACTGGCGACGTTGATTTAGGTACGTTTGATCTTTCGGCTGGTGGTTCACCAAGCGCAACTACATTTTTAAGAGGTGATAACACTTGGGCAGCTACAGGTACAGTAACATCTGTTGGCCTTTCAATGCCATCAGCTTTCAGCGTATCAAATTCTCCAGTAACAAGCTCTGGTACTTTAACTGTAACTGGTGCTGGTAGCACAGCTCAGTATATTGATGGTACAGGCGCTTTGCAAACTTTCCCAACTCTTGACAATTACCAATACTGGGTATTATCAGATGGAACAACATCAACAAATATAACATCAACAGCAACAGCTACTTTTCAAGGTACAGCAAATGAAATTGAAGTTGGTGAATCCTCAGGAACTATAACGATTGGTTTACCAGATGATGTTACAATAGCTGGTGAGTTAACTGTTAATGGAACTGGCCAATCAAGTTTTGGTGGTCAAGTTACAATACCAACTACACCAACGGCTGGCACAGACGCAGCGTCGAAAGCTTATGTTGATAGTTTAGTTTCAGGAGGTTTAACTTTTATAGATGGATTTAACGCGGGGTCTGGTGCTATTGATGGCGGAGGTAACTTAACAACAGGAGCTTCTAGAGTTGCTGTTTCAATTGGTGACTATTATGTTGTAACAACAGCTGGTAGTTTTTATGGTTCTGTCGCGTTAGACGTTGGTGATTCTGTTATAGCTAAATTAGACGCCGCCCAAGGAACATCCGATATAAATGATTGGGTTATTGTTCAAGGTGATGAAGGTGTTACAACTTTTTCTAATAGCAATGGCGGTACTTATGTATCCTACGGAACAACAAACTCAGGAGCTATAGGAGCTGTTAATATAGGTGATGTAGATTTAACAGCTGTAGATGGTACCTCTGACACTTCAACAAAATTTTTAAGTAAAGACAACACCTGGGACGTTCCTTCATACACAACAAACACTGATGCTAATTACGCTTTAACAGCTGCAGCTAAAAGTGGGAGCAATGTTCCTCTTACACTTACAGGGTCTAGTGGCGGAGCCACCACAACTGTAAACCTTACAGAAGGTGCAAACATAACTTTAACTAGAAATAGTTCAGGTCAAATTACAATTGCTTCTACAGATACAGGGGCTCTCGGTAAAAAAATTGTGCTTAATAGCTCGTTGTCGTATGTTGGAAAAGCAGATTCTGGAGGTGTACGAACATTCGCGATTAATGTTGCTAATAGTAACGTTTTCGGTTCTGGCTCTACAGCTAAAAATGTTAAGTGCGAGGTTATAGATGCTTCAACATCAGGAGCAACCGCTGGTCAAACAGTGTATGCTGATATAACTAGGGGTGTTAATGCTGGAGGCCAAACCTATGGAACTGCATCATTAAATATAGCTATTGTAGGCACACCAGCAGATTCAGCTTATGAAGTATTACTTACATATGTAGGATAAAACAAATAAAATTTAATGGCAATAAAATTTCTTAACAATGTCGCTGTAGACACTAATGTTCTATTTGTAGATACAATAAATGATCGAGTCGGTATAGGAACAACTTCGCCGGTTTCACCTTTGCACGTGAATTCGACTGGTGTCACAACATTAAGAATTTCGACATCAAGTTCAAGTTCAGAACCACAAATTTTATTGATTGACGGCGCAAGTGATTATTTTGCAATTCAAAAAGTTGACCGAGGAATAACATTTAAGCCGCAAGGTTCTGAAAAAATGCGCATCGACAGTGACGGCAACGTTGGAATTGGAACGACTTCGCCTGAAGAAAAATTGCATGTTTCAGGAACAACAAAATCTTCAACTTTTAAAACGGGCGCTGGAAGTATTGTCATAACTGGACAAGAAATTTATGCAAACGACGAATATACTGGAAATGACGGCGCTATAAGATTAAACAGGTTTGGGTATCAAGGTGGGCAAACAAAGTTCAGAGATGTTGAAATTTTTGACGGAAAAGGAACTTCAATCATGAAAGTTGACGGTTCTTCCGGCAATGTCGGTATCGGCACCAATTCGCCTTCATTTAAACTTGACGTTTCAGGTGACGGAATAAGAAACATTCGGTCAACCGCTGGTTGGGCGGGTTGGTTTCAAAACAATGCAAGTTCAAGCGGTGTTATAATAACTGCGGGCGTTGATTCAGGTGACGCGCCTTTGCTTATAAGAAAACAAGATACAACTGAAATATTTAGCGTAAGAGGAAACGGTACATCGTATTTTCAAAACGGCAACGTCGGCATTGGAACAACTTCGCCAAGTAAAAAACTTCACATATCTGGAAGCGATCAATCAACAGCAAGGATAAGATTATCTAATACAAATAGTAGTGGGGGTGATAATATTGATTTAGTAGCAGGAATAAACAATGTTGGACAAGACGGCTTCAGCATATATAACGCGACATCTAACCAAACACAACTTGTTATACAAGGCAGTGGCAATGTTGGCATCGCTGTAACGGATTTTACTACAACATTCGGTTCTGTCCCAGATTTAAGGGTTGGTTCTATTAGTGGTACAGGTAACCCGGGGGTTATAGATATACTTAGAAAAGATGGAACGGTAACTGCTGGAGAAACAACTGGGATACTTCAGTTCAGTGTTGATGACGACAGTAACTATTGTAACGCTCAAATTGAAGTTGAAAGCGCTTCAACAGTTGGAGGCGGTAATTCTGGTGGGGGAATATTAAAATTTAAAACAACACCGTCAAGTAGCGGTGGAACCCCTACGGAACGAATGCGCATTGATTCAAGCGGCGACGTTGGTATAGGAACGACGAGTCCTGCAGGTAAACTAGAAATAAACGGCGGAACTGGAGTAGCTACATCGGGAGGTACATTAATAGTAAGGCAAGACGGTGACACTTCAAACGACGGTATTGCTTTAACCAGTTCAAATGCTATCTCGCATAGAATGTTCAAAAACGCTGGTGGTACTTTTTTAATGGGACCGTCAACCGATTCGGATGCGTTTGCTTTAGATTTAAACGGCAACGTCGGAATCGGAACGGCTTCGCCTTTATTTAAACTTGACGTAGATGGCGATGTACGTGTGTCTCAGCCGTCGAAATTTACATTTGCGAATGGTCAATACCTAAAAGATGATGGTAGTGCGGGATTAGATATAGCTTCAATTTCTGGGACTGGAAGTATTAATTTTATCACTAACTCTACTGACAAAATGATTATTACGTCAGCAGGCAGTGTCGGCATCGGAACGACTAACCCAGGCCAAAGACTTCATGTAAATGGTAATGTTACAGCTGACAGATATTATGGAACCGGAAGTACTACATATTATGTAGACCCAAATAATACCACGCAATCAGCATATTTTGCGGGTGACATAAGAATAACAGATTCAGGAAGAGCAACAATAAAACTTGATTCAACATCTTCTCAAGATCACGGCGGAAGTATTATAGTAACAAAAAATGGTTCAGAATCACCATCTATGGGATCAATTACTTGGGTACAAAACCCGGGTTTTATGGGATCAATCTGGTCTCAGCGCTTAACTAGTTCGCCTTACACAGAATCAGCAATTCAATTGCCAACATCAAGTAGTTACGATTTTAATATTAAGGTTTTAGGTAGTAATAGAATGACTATTGATTCAAGTACTGGCAATGTTGGTATTGGAACGACTTCACCGGGCAGACAGCTTGTTGTATATAACTCGAGTAACGCGGAGCTAGAACTATACTCAGGCGCAACAAATTCCGGTTTTGTTTACTTTAGGGATTCTGGCGATTCAAATATAGGTGCTTTGCAATATGACCATAATAGTAATTACATGGCATTTAGAGTTAATGACTCAGAGCGAATGCGAATCGATTCTTCCGGCAAAGTCGGAATCGGAACAACTTCGCCAAACACAACACTTGAAGTTGGCGATTGTGAATCAAGCGGAAACATTTCCGACGGTAACATTGCGGTAAAAACAAAATCAAACAACACCGCAATTGTAATTCAGGAACAAGAAGTCGGCGGCGCTGAACAATGGGGACTTGGCGTGAATGTTGACGGTGATTTGATTTTCACGGATTCAGGAACTGAAAGAATACGATTTGACGACGGGACTGGCAACGTTGGTATAGGAACAACTGCCCCAGCAGAAAAATTAGTAGTTTCCGGAAGTGATGATGTTAGTATAAGAATAAATTCAACGAAAAACGGAACGTGGACAACAGGTCAATTATTAGGCGCGTATGAGTTTTATGGTAATGATGCATCTGGAGCAGGTGCTCAAATAAAAGGAAAAATAGATTGCGCATCGCTTAACCAATACGGGGCGGGCTTTCACATGAGATTTTTTACTGCCGGGGGCGGTGGTGGTACGTCAGCGATAGAAAGAATGCGAATTAACAGCAGTGGAGCCGTTACAATAGGAAAAACAGATCCAAGCTCTTATAACACGCAAGGCATTGATTTAAGCCCATCAGGACTGGCTTCGTTTACAAGATCGGGTAATGTGTCTCTACTTGTTAATAGAACTGGTTCGGACGGACAAGTAGTTTCAATTAGAAATGACAACACCTCCGTTGGCTCAATTAGCGTTTCTGGCTCAACAACATCTTATAATACTTCTTCAGATTACAGGTTAAAGGAAAACGTTGTCGATATGACCGGTGCAATTGAGAGAATTCAACAATTAAAACCAAAACGTTTTAACTTTATTTCAAACACCGAAAAAACTGTTGACGGATTTATTGCGCACGAAGTTCAAAATATAATTCCTGAAGCGGTGCTTGGTGAAAAAGATGCCGTTGACGAAGACGGAAACCCAGAACTTCAAGGAATTGACCAATCGAAAATAGTCCCATTATTGGTTGGTGCAATTAAAGAATTAAAAGCAGAAATTGAAAATTTAAAATTACAAATAAATTAATAAAATGGCAACAACTTACGAATGGAATTGCAGAACAGTAGACGTACACCCAACAGAAGGTAGTGAAACAGATGTAGTTTACAATGTTCACTGGATATTAACAGGTGTTTCAGATGAACTTGATCCAGATGGTAATGCGTATCAATCAACTAGTATTGGTACTCAAACTGTACCTTTAGACCTTGAAAGTGAATTTATCCCTTTTGCAGAGCTAACAAACGAAATAGTAGTTGAATGGACTAAAAAAGCTATGGGTGAAGAGCAAGTAACCTCTATAGAAGCTAGTACACAACAAGCTATTGATTTAAAAATAAACCCAACCTCTGTAACCATGACAATAGCAGATTAAGTAAAAATCGCTAAAAATAAGTGATATATAAGATATACCCTGCTCGGGTAAGAGCAACCAAATAAACTAACATAAAACCAAAACCAATGACATTATATTATAGGACTAGCACGTGGAATAGTCAACCACAAATATCCGAAGACCAAATAGAATTTTGGAAACATTTAGCTGAAAAGAAAAATTGGCGAATAGTACAACTACCAAATGGATATTACCAAACTGAATATAAAAATCAAGAAGACACCTGGCAAGATGTTACTCGTAGAGAAACTCTTGAAAGTGCTGAAGCTGCAATTGATGGTAGCATAGAGCACTACACTAAGAAACTTGATTTTATAAAAGGACCTAAGGTAGTAAAAACCTTTGAATAAATATACATTACAATTAAATTAAATCTAATAAAATCATGACCGACAAAATTGTCAAGAACCTTAACTTTGGTCAAGAGGCCAAGGATAATGTATTTAAAGGAATAGAAAAACTCACAAAGGCTGTTAGCTCCACGCTTGGAGCTAGTGGCCAGTGTGTCATACTAGAAGATGATCAAGGTAAACCTTTGATTACTAAAGACGGTGTAACTGTAGCAAATGCTATAACATTGTTAGACCCAGTAGAAAATATGGGTGCAACGCTTTTAAAAGAAGCAGCTAGAAAAACCGTTCAAGAAGCTGGCGATGGAACAACAACGGCTACGGTACTAGCGCACTCTATTTTAACAGAGGCGTATAAAAATTTAGATAAAGATAATATCCGCAACATTAAAGAAGGTATAAACAAAGCCGTTAATAATGTTATTAAATACTTAGAAAAAAAAGTTATACCAGTTGAAGGCACTATGCTAGATGACGTTGCTACTATTAGCTGCAACAATGATAAAGAGCTAGGTAAAATAATTGGGGAAGCGTTTAAAGCTGCTGGTGAAAATGGTGTAGTTGTAATGGAGCCAACAACTAAAGACACTACAGAGCTTGAATTAGTTGACGGTGTTCAATACGAAAAAGGTTTAACTAACTCACACTTTGTGACAAGTAAAGATAAAAGAATAGCTGAACTTGAAAGCCCATTAATACTGTTGCTAGAGTCGCCTGTAGAGTCTGTACGTAAAATACAGTCAGTGTTAGAGCATGTAATTAAAAGCAAAAAACCTTTACTTATAATAGGTGATTTAGAAACCGAAGTGTTGGCAACGCTAGCAATGAATAAAGTTAAAGGTAACATAAAGGTTAATGTAGTTAATGCACCTACGTATGGCATAAACAAGAAAGATATGCTTTCTGATTTAGCTGTATTAACTGGTGCAACTGTAGTAAACGAAGATCTTGGCGATGACTTAGATGTTATTAACCCTGATTTTTTAGGGACGTGCTTTAAAAGTACTACTAATGATACGGAAACTATACTACAAGTAGATACATCTACTGATAAAATAAAAAAATTAATTAGTTCGGTAAAAAATTTAATAGACAAAGCTAAAGCACCAGGTGAAGTTATACGTCTTGAAAAACGTTTAGCTAGATTATCAGGTAAAGTGTCGGTTGTTAAAGTTGGTGCTAACTCTGAAATAGAATTAAAAGAAAAATCAGATAGGGTAGAAGACGCTATCTGTGCTACTAAAGCCGCTATAAAAGAAGGTATAGTGTCAGGAGGTGGTATAGCTCTACGTGATGCTTCGAATAAAATTAAAGCTACATGCGTTGGAGAAGGTATACTTCTTGAAGCTATTAAAGCTCCTTTTAAAACTATATTAAGTAATGCTGGACTGGAAGAGGTTGGTACGCCCAAAGAAGGTAGAGGTATTAATGTAATTACAGGTAAAACCGTTCATATGGTTAATAAAGGTATTATTGATCCTTTGCTTGTAACTAAAAGTGCACTCAAACATGCGGCTTCAGTGGCTACTACTATACTATCTACAGATTGTGTAATCAATAATTTAAGAGTTGGAGATGAAAGCAATAGGTAGAAACATAGTTATTGAAAAGAAAAAAGATGAGACTATCAAGAAAACAGATGGTGGTCTTATGCTTACGGGTAAACAAAGAATTGACATTAGATACAAACAAGCTAAAGTTTTGCATTGCGGAGATCAAGTTAATGGTATCAAAGAAGGTCAAAATATATTTTACGATAAGAATGCTGGTCATCGATTAGAAGTAGACAAAGATGTTTACTACGTTATTAAAGATGTTGATGTTGTAGTTGTTTTATGAGAATAGATGCTGGTGATATTAAAAACTTAAATCTATTAAAGCATTATCGTATTATACGTAAGTGGGCTTGTAAAAACAATAATCTTAACGATGCAGAACTAGAGTTGTTAATATACTTGGACTGTATGGATATGTTTACACGTAAAGATTTTGAAGACGGTACATATTCTTTTAGTTGGGATAACCGGCGTTGGAACAAGCTTTTACAAAATGACTGGATTACACTTTGGAGAAAGTATAATAGAACTACACAAAAGTATAATATATACAAAGTATCATTTAAAGGTAAGCAGTTAATATCACGCATGTATAGAATTATGCTAGGTGAAGAAGATATACCTACTAGCACAAGACGTAATAGCATAATGAAAGGCAAGACTTATAGTGATAAAGTTTTGTCATTTGCTATTAATAAAGTTAATAAAGATAAACAAAGATAATTATGGCTAAAAACAAAACAATGGCTTATATGGTAGATCCTACTATGGCAGCCGCAGGTATACAAGCTCAAGCAGCGCCTATTAGTCAACCTCAAGCTTTTAGCTATGATGTTCCTATGCAAGCAAACATGATGGGTGGTGCTAAACCTGTATTCAATCAACAAGTGCAAGGTATGGCTCAAACTGCTTTTGGCACACCTGCAATGAGACAAGCTTCTGTTGGGGCAGCGTTTCAAATGAGTGAAGCTCAAGAAAAAGCATTTGGACCAGGTGGCCACTCTGAAAACCCAGGTCTATATAAACAATTAAAATAAATAATTATGGATCATAAAATAAGTAAGTTATTAGGTAAGCCAACACTTGAAGGGCAAGTAGGAGAATCACATGTTTGGGACGGGCCGCTAGATACCACTGGATTTCCAATGGGTAAAGGTAGTAGCTCTGGTATAACAGGCATGCAGGTAAAAAAATATCCTTGCAAATACACAGCTGGACCTATAACTAAAAAAGCTCAAGGTGCCTGAGGTTAACAAAAAAACCTTAAAGTGTAATAAACCTAGAAAAACACCAGGTCATAAGACTAAATCACATGTTGTTAAAGCTTGTGAAGGTGGTAAAGAAAAAATAATTAGGTTTGGCCAACAAGGTGTAAGTACTGCCGGTAAGAAGCAAGATAAAAAATCAAAAGCAAGACGTGCTAGCTTTAAAGCGCGTCATGCAAAAAATATTAAAAAAGGTAAAATGTCTGCCGCTTATTGGGCTGACAAAGTAAAATGGTAATTATGGAAAAAGGACACTTTGGCCAGTACTCTGGCAACGCGAGACATTCACGTACACCTGTAACAAAAAAGAATTACAGAGCTTCAGTAGCGGATGATGCTGCTCATATTCATTATCTAAAAGAAGATATCAACTACGATGCTAAACATGGCCATAGTGATGAGAATATGACCGCAGATGAAAAGCATATATCTAAATTAGCAGGTGATATGAAGTATGACAAAAAAAATCATGGATCACCAGCTAAAGCTCATTGTTATAAATAATGAAATCAAAAGGTTTAGGCGACGACATAGCTAAGTTTACTAAAGCTACTGGCATTAAAACAGTAGTTGATAAAATGGCTGAAGGTCTAAACATAAACTGTGGTTGTAATAATAGGCAAGAATGGTTTAACGAAAAATTCCCATATAGAAACTAATGGCTTTTAAAATAAAACCTCCATTCACAATAGACAATACTCCAGTATATCATGTTGATATGGAAGATGGTGTTTTAGGTAAAGCTAATAACAATGGTACTATAATCATAAATCAAGATGTATCACCTGCTAAAATGCACGAAGTTATAGCGCATGAAAAAGTTCATATTGATCAAATGAAACGTGGTGATCTTGATTATGACGATAAAAATGTATACTGGAAAGGTAAGATAATACCAAGATCAAGTATAAGAGAAGGAGCTAGCCATTTACCATGGGAAGCTGAAGCATACAGAAAATCTAAAAAATAAATAAAACAAGTGATAATATTAGTATAACAATTTAATCTAATATTATGAAAAATTTATTTTTAGCACTATTATTCAATTTAATTACATTTACATCTTTTAGCCAAGACGATTTCAGTGGTTGGTGGGAAAGTAAAACATCTAAGTATATAACAATGATTTATACTGGAGAATATGGTGTTGCTGAAGTAGTAAACTATAATCCATTTAATGAGCATGTTATAGAAGAAAAAATACTAAAAAGAACAAAAAAAACTTTTACAACACATTTGTTCAACCCTGAAAATGGTTATTCAGTAAAAGTAAAATACAAACTAAAAGATAAAAATAACTTAATATGTAAGTTTACTGGTGATTTAAAAAGAACAGTACATCTTACTAGATATAAGTTTGATTTAAATAATAAACTAAAAACATAAAAATGCCGTACAATAGTCCAATGAAAAAGAAAGGTTCTGCGTGTATGCAGTTGAAAAACCATAAAGGAAAACCATCAGGATTAATGATGGAAGGTTCTGTAGCTTACCAAGAATCTGCAGCTCAAGAAGTTGTAAACTTAGAAACAAAAAACCCAGTTGCCGACAAAGCTTCAGCTGTGGAAATGTCTCCATATAAAATGGGTCATGAGTCACCAGCTAAAATGGGTCATAAAGATTCTCCAATGCACGACAATCACCCGGGTCATGAAAAAGATGAAAGATCTGGTGCAAACCAATCAATTACAGAAGGTATAGATCTTAGCGAAGCTACTGCTAGTTTGTCTGATATGTATAAAAGAGATGCGAATATGAAAATACCAGCTTTTCCTGAATTTACAACAACATCTTCAGGTCACACTCAAGTAGGTGGTTCGGGTAGCATTGAACCATTTCCAAGCGCAGTGTATATTGGTAAAGGAACTAGTATACCAGGTGTTGGTAGAACTTTTTCAGAAGAAGAGATTTCTGCTGGTAGAAAAAAATATGAAGGATTAAAAGCTAGAAAACAAAAAGCTTTAGATTACCTAGCTGCAAATAAATAAAATGAAAAAACTTTTAAGTCTTTTATCAGGTGGTATAATTAAAGACGTAGGTAATGTAATCGATAAGCTTACAACTACAGATGAAGAAAGATTAGCTGCTAAACAAAAGATTCAAGAGTTACTAGAAAAGGCAGATCAAGATGCACAGACTCAAATCACTGAGCGATGGAAACTTGATATGCAATCAGATTCATTTTTATCTAAGAACATACGCCCGCTAGTGTTAATATATCTTACTGTTATATTTACGGCATTAGCATTTTTCGATGGTAACATTGGTGGGTTTAAAGTGGCTGAAGAATATATCCCAATATTTCAATCGCTATTAATTACAGTATACGGCGCTTATTTTGTAGGCCGTACTTGGGAAAAATCAAAAAAAAGTAAACAAGAATAAAATTAAATTAAATGTCAAATTCAATTACAGCTGAAGAGCTTAAACAAATTAAAGATCAACAAATAGAATTAGGTCAAGTAGTAAATCAAATAGGTCAATTAGAAGCAAACAAACACGCGTTGCTTCATAATATTGCTGGCATCAATGAAGGTATTGAAGATAGTAAAAAGCAATTAGAAGAAAAATATGGATCTATTAATATTAACTTAGAAGATGGTACTTATACTGAAATCGAAAAAGAAGATGACAGCGAAATAAGTGTTGTTAAATCAGAAGATTAATGAAGACCGTTATAAGAAAAATCAGTATTGGTTCTGATTATAAGAATGATGCTATGCACTACGCATTAGGTCAACAGGTCTATGGTGGTCATGAAATATCGCATATTCTGTTTGAAGATGAAGATGTTTCTTATAACATATTTATAAAGAAAAACAACGAGGTATTGCCATGGAAGAAGTTTAATTCTAACATGGCTATATCTGTTGAATATGATTTAGAATATTAATGAGAAGTGTTTTTGATTTTATAGTTATACCAGATGGTAAAAGGTATAATAATGAAATTAACATAGATGGTAATAAACTTATAGTTAATTCTAGTATAGAAAACTTTAAGCTTATAAACAGAAAAGCTGTCGTGCTTACCACTCCAACTGCTTTTGATACACCGATACAAGAAGGTGATGAAGTTATTACACACCACAATGTGTTTAGAAGATATTACAACTTAAAGGGCGAAGCTGTTGATAGTAGTAAAACATTTGATGATAATAAATATTTTTGTCAATATGATCAGATATATTTGTACAAACGTATAGTTAAGTGGATGTCTGTAGGTGAGCGTTGTTTTATTATGCCTATAAAAAATAACAATAAATGGTCTAAAGAGCCAGAACAAAAAAACAAAGGTATAGTAAAAATAGGTAATAAAACCTTAGAGTCGCTAGGCATATATGAAGGTGATTTAGTTGGTTTTAAATCTAATAGAGAGTTTGAGTTTATTATAGATAAACAAAGACTATATTGTATGCAATCAAATGATATTTTAGTTAAGTATGAGTTCAAAGGAAACGAGAAGGAATATAATCCGAGCTGGGCAAAAAGCAGTTAACGAGCTTATTAAGGTAGCTGAAGAAAAAATTATCACTAATACTGAAGATGATGTTTCTGCAGATAGACTTAAAAATGCAGCTGCAACTAAAAAGCTAGCTATATTCGATGCTTTTGAAATACTGTCTAGAATAGATGAAGAAAAAAATATGCTTGAAGATAAACCTGGAGAAACTAAAGAAAAAAGTTTTAAAGGTTTTGCTGAAGGTAGATCAAAGTAATGTACGATCAGTCTTTAGTTAAAGTAATAAAAGACCATATAAAGCCTAATATTTTAAAAAAAAATAATAGGTACAAAAAATGGGAGTATGGTTATGATGTTGAAAACGATATTATAATTATAAGTAAAGATGGTACTATAGGTGATGTTATTGAAATACAAAATTTAAAAATAGCGCTACCATTGTTACCGGATAACGTTTACAGTTCTTCTGAAAAAGTAGAAGAGCAAATGTGGGTTAAAGAAAAATACCCTAAAGCTTTATCTAAAATAAAAAGCGTATTTGATTGGGATCGTTACCCATCTAACTTTAAAGAACAGTGGTATGATTACATTGATACAGAGTTCAAAAGACGTGACGAAGGTTTCTGGTTCTATAACAAAGGCGTTTCTACTTATATTACTGGCACTCATTACATGTACTTGCAGTGGAGTAAAATTGATGTGGGTTCCGCAGATTTCAGAGAGTCAAATAGGCTTTTCTTTATATTCTGGGAAGCTTGTAAAGCCGACCAGCGTTGTTATGGAATGTGCTATCTCAAAAACAGACGCTCTGGATTTTCATTCATGGCATCGGGGGAAACTGTTAACATGGCCACAATATCATCTGATTCACGGTTCGGCATATTGTCCAAGTCTGGGGCTGACGCTAAAAAAATGTTTACCGATAAAGTTGTACCAATATCCCTTAACTACCCGTTTTTCTTTAAGCCAATACAAGACGGCATGGACCGCCCAAAAACAGAGCTTGCCTACAGGGTACCAGCGTCGAAGCTTACCAGAAGAAAACTTGATCAAGGTGAAGCACCACAGGAGATCGACGGTCTTGACACCACGATTGACTGGAAGAACACAGGGGACAACTCGTATGACGGTGAAAAGCTCAAGCTCCTCGTACACGACGAATCGGGTAAATGGGAAAGGCCGGACAATATACTCAACAACTGGCGAGTCACAAAGACAACGTTAAGATTAGGTAGTAAAGTTGTAGGTAAATGTATGATGGGATCTACAAGCAATGCTTTAGACAAAGGTGGTGCAAACTTTAAAAAATTATACTATGCTTCAGACGTTACAAAAAGAAACCGCAATGGACAGACTAGCTCGGGATTATATAGTTTGTTCATACCTATGGAATGGAACTACGAAGGATTCATTGACACTTATGGGTTACCTGTATTCAATACACCCAAAGACGCAGTTAAAGACACGCAGGGTGACTTAATAACAACAGGTGTTATAGAACATTGGGAAAATGAAGTTGATGGTCTTAAAGATGATCAGGACAGTTTAAATGAATATTACCGTCAGTTCCCAAGAACAGAAAAACACGCCTTTAGAGATGAAGCAAAGTTATCTTTATTTAATCTAACTAAATTATACGAACAGATAGATTACAACGAAGATATTAAAAATAAAGTTTTAGTTACACAGGGTAACTTTCAATGGGCTGGTGGTATTAAAGATACTACAGTTAATTTTTATCCTGAAAAAAATGGTAGATTTCTTGTTTCTTGGATTCCACCCGCAAATCTGCAGAATCGTGTAATAATAAAAAATGGAGTTAAATATCCTGGTAATGAACATATCGGTGCTTTTGGTTGTGACTCTTATGATATATCAGGAACTGTAGACAAGCAAGGATCTAAAGGGTCTTTACACGGTTTAACTAAGTTCAGCATGGAAGACGCTCCGTTTAATATGTTTTTCTTAGAATATATATCAAGACCACCAACAGCAGAAATATTCTTTGAAGATGTACTTATGGCATTACATTTTTATGGCATGCCTATATTAGCAGAGAATAACAAACCAAGGTTACTGTACTACTTGAAACGTAGAGGTTATAGAAGATTTTCTATAAATAGACCTGATAAACTTTACAACAAGCTTTCAGTTGCAGAAAGAGAAATAGGTGGAATACCTAACTCATCAGAAGATATTAAGCAAGCGCATGCCGCTGCTATTGAATCTTACATAGAAGATTACGTAGGATTAAAAGAAAATGAATATGGAAATATGTATTTTCAAAGAACGCTAGAAGATTGGGCTAAGTTCAATATAAATAATAGAACAAAGTTTGATGCAACAATAAGTTCTGGTTTAGCTATAATGGCTTGTAATAAAAATAAATACACACCAGTAAACATAAAACAACGAGATCCAGTTAGTCTAAGCTTTGGCAAATACGACAACACAGGTCATACATCAAAAATAATAAAATAGATGATTTACACTAATGTTAATAGTTCGTTCCCAAGTCAGGTGGTACCAGATGCGGAAAAGAATACTTTAGAATACGGTTATCAAGTAGGTAGGGCTATTGAAAACGAATGGTTTAGAGGTGATCGCGGTTTAGGTGCAGGTGGTCGTTTTGGAAACAACTGGCAGGATTTTCATAGATTAAGATTATACGCTAGAGGCGAACAATCTGTAGCTAAATATAAAGATGAATTATCTATTAATGGTGATTTATCTTATTTAAATTTAGACTGGAAGCCTGTTGCGGTATTATCTAAGTTTGTAGATATTGTTGTTAATGGTATGACTGATAAAGGTTATGAAATTAAATCTTTCGCTACAGATCCATATTCATTAAAACAACGCACAGATTACGCTAGCGGTATAATGCGTGATATGAACTCTAAGAAATTATTAAATTCTATAAAAGATAATTTAGGAGTTGATCTTTTTAATACATCAGATCCAAGTAATTTACCAGAAAGTAAAGAAGAATTAGATTTATATCTTCAATTAAATTACAAGCAAAGCATAGAAATAGCTGAAGAAGAAGCTATATCAAATGTTTTAGATTACAATAGATACGAAGAAACAAAAAAAAGATTAGCATACGACTTAACTGTACTAGGTATATCTTGTGTAAAAACTAGTTTTAATTTAGCAAATGGAGTTACTGTGGAATATGTAGACCCTGCTAATTTGGTTTATTCTTATACAGAAGATCCTAACTTTGAAGATGTTTATTATGTTGGAGAGGTTAAAAGCGTAAGCTTAGAAGAAGTTAAAAAACAATTTCCATATTTAAATGATGCTGAATTAGAAGAAATACAAAAGTATCCGGGTAATTCTAATTATACTAGAAATTACTACGGTCAAGATGATAGTTATAACAATGTTCAAGTTTTATACTTTGAGTACAAAACATACAACAATCAAGTATTTAAAATAAAACAAACAGAGCAGGGTTTATTAAAAGCTTTAGAAAAGCCAGGTGATTTTCATCCGCCTGAAAACGATAACTTTGAAAGAGTACATAGAGCTATAGAAGTTCTATATAGTGGAGCTAAAATACTTGGGCATGAAAAAATGCTTAAATGGGAATTAGCTGAAAACATGACAAGACCTTATAGCGATCAGACTAAAGTAGAAATGAACTACGTAATATCCGCGCCACGCATGTACAAAGGACGCATTGAAAGTTTAGTGGGTAAGTGTGTTGGTTTTGCAGATATGATACAGCTTACTCATTTAAAAATACAACAAGTTCTAGCTCGCATGGTGCCAGATGGAGTATTTGTAGATGTTGATGGTTTATCAGAAGTTGACTTAGGTAATGGAACTAACTACAACCCGCAGGAAGCTTTAAATATGTATTTCCAAACTGGTAGTATTGTTGGTAGATCAAAGACTGTAGATGGTGATATTAACCCAGGTAAAGTACCTATTCAAGAGTTACAATCGTCTTCTGGCATAAATAAAATACAAGCTTTAACTCAAACGTATCAATATTATTTACAAATGATACGCGATGTGACTGGACTAAACGAAGCTAGAGATGGTAGTCAACCAGCTAAAGACTCATTAGTAGGTCTACAAAAATTAGCTGCAGCAGCGTCTAACATAGCTACAAAGCATATATTGCAGTCGCTCATGTATCTAACTGTTAGATCTTGTGAAAATATAAGCTTAAGAATAAACGATATGTTAAATTATCCTTTAACTAAAGCCGCTTTATTAAACTCTATAAATTCATTTAACGTAGCTACTTTAAATGAAATACAAGATTTAAGTATGCATGAGTTTGGTATATTTTTAGAGTTAGAACCAGAAGAAGAACAAAAGCAAATATTAGAAAAAAATATTCAAATAGCTTTACAAGCTGGTCAAATAGGTTTAGAAGATGCTATTGATATTAGACAAATAACAAATGCAAAACTTGCTAATCAATACCTTAAACTGAGTCAAAAAAGGAAAAGAGAAAGAGATCAGCAAGCACAGCAAGCTAATATACAAGCTCAAGCTCAAGCTAATGCTCAATCGGCTGAACAAGCTGCTTTAGCTGAACTACAAAAGCAACAAGCTTTAACTCAAGAAAAAGTAAATTTAGAGCAAGCTAAATCTCAGTTTGAAATACAACGTATGCAAACAGAGGCTTCGATTAAAAAGCAATTAATGGCTGAAGAGTTTAATTACAATATACAGCTTGCTGAGGCTAAATCTAGAGTCGAAAGAGACAAAGAAAAAGAAATAGAAAACCGTAAAGACGAGAGAGCTAGAATTATAGGCACTCAACAGTCTGAAATGATATCTCAAAGACAAAATGACGAATTACCTAAAAACTTTGAATCTGCCGGTAATGATTCGCTTGGAGGATTTGGACTTGAACAGTTTGAACCTCGTTAAAAAAAACTTTTTAATTATTTAATTATATTATATTATGTCAGAAGAAGTAAAACAAGAAGGAGAATTTAAACTAAAAACTCCTACTAAACCTAAAAATTTAGGTAAAAAAAATGAAGTAACTAAAGTTAAAATACATAAAGAAGGTGTTGAATCTCAAGGAGAAGTAATTCCTGAAGTTACTAAAATAGAAATTAAAAACGAAGATGATGCCATTCAAGAGCAAAGCACAGATGCAAGCAATGATGCTGTCAGACAACCCGAAGACAGTAGCGACGGCAAAAAAGTGGTTGAAGAAATACGGGACGCCGACTCAAATGAAGAGTCCCCTCTCTCTGTTATTGAAGAGGTATCAGAAGAAGAAGTAAAACCCATCGAAGAGGCAAAAGAAGCTACACAAGAAATTGTACAGCAAAAATCTTTACCTGAAAATATTGAAAAGCTAGTTTCTTTTATGGAAGAAACCGGTGGTACAGTCGACGATTATGTTCGACTTAACGCAGATTACACTAATGTAGATAACAACACGTTAGTAAGAGAATATTATAAACAAACACGTCCACATCTTGATCATGAAGATGTAAGTCTTTTATTAGAAGACTTTGATTATGATGAAGAGTTAGATGACGATAAAGACATACGCAAAAAGAAAATTGCGTTTAAGGAAGAAGTTGGAAAAGCTAAAAACTTTTTGGAAGACTTAAAGAGTAAATACTACGACGAGATCAAGTTGAGACCGGGCGTGACTCAAGAGCAACAAAAAGCTGTAGATTTTTTCAATCGATACAATGAAGAACAAAACACTATTAAGCAAGTGCATAATGATTTTGTTGACCGTACTAAAACTCTTTTAAATAATGATTTCAAAGGTTTTGATTTCAGTGTTGGAGAGAAAAAATTTAGATATGGTATTAAAAATCCAGAGCAATTGGCTGATGTTCAATCTGATATAACTAATTTTATTGGGAAGTTCCTAGATAAAGACAATAGAATATCAGACTTGTCAGGATATCATAAAGCTTTGTACGCAGCTAGAAACGCTGACACTATTGCTAATCACTTTTATGAGCAAGGAAAAGCTGATGCTGTTAAAAACGTTATGGCTAAATCGAAAAACATCTCGACAGAACCAAGACAATCAGCACAAGGTGAAGTATTTGTTAATGGATTAAAAGTTAAAGCTATTAGTGGTGTTGATTCTTCAAAATTAAAAGTTAAAAAAATAACAATAAAAAAATAAAATAAATAATTATGTCTACATTGACCCCTTTATTTGGGAGTATTATCCCAAGTCAAAAACAACAATTGCTAGATACTAACTTTCTTTCGTTTAACGGAGGAACTGGTACTGGTGATTCTGATACATTCGCACAACAGTATCTACCTGAGATCTACGAACAAGAAGTAGAGCGCTATGGAAACCGCACGTTATCTGGTTTCTTACGTATGGTAGGAGCTGAAATGCCTATGACTTCTGATCAGGTTATCTGGTCTGAACAAAACCGTTTACACATCGCGTACGACGACTGTACTAATGATGGTGCTAATGGTATTACTATTCCGCTTCAAGCTGGAGTAACAAATGTTATTTCTGTAAATTCTACAGTTGTACTTATTGATAAGCTAGGTGCTGAGCTAAAAGCTGTAGTAACTGGTTCTGAAATTGGCGTAGTCGGTGTTGGTGCTATTGTAACAGTAGCTCCTTATACAGCTGCAGATACATCTAGTCTAGCTGGAACTGGCGTAAAAATGTTTGTATACGGTTCTGAATACGACAAAGGTTCTTCTACACCAAATTACTCAGCTACTAATACTAGTGGTTATGTAAGTGTAGATCCTTCTTTTACTCAATTTTCTAATTCACCAATTATTATTCGAAGCAAATATGTTGTTTCTGGTTCTGACACTGCTCAGATTGGTTGGGTTGAAGTTGCTACTGAAGATGGAACTGGAGGATATCTATGGTATCTAAAAGCTGAATCTGAAACTCGCTTACGTTTTGAAGATTATCTTGAAATGAGCGTAGTTGAAGGTGAAAAAGCTAACGCTGATATTGGTGGTGGTGTTGCTTCTGCTGCATCTGCTGCAGGTTATAAAGGTACTCAAGGTTTATTTGCTGCTATTAAAGCTCGTGGTAATGTAGAAGCTGGTTACAATGCAGGAGCTGGCCAACTTGCTTCGTTTGATGAAATTCTTAGAAACCTAGATACTCAAGGAGCTATTGAAGAAAACATGCTTTTCTTAAATCGCGAAACTGCACTAGGATTTGACGATATGCTTGCTGGAATTTCTGCTGGAGGTGAAGGTGGTACTGCTTATGGTTTGTTTGAAAACTCTGAAGATATGGCATTAAACTTAGGTTTTAGTGGTTTCCGTAGAGGTTCTTACGATTTCTATAAGACTGACTGGAAATATCTAAATGATGCTTCTACTCGTGGTGCTATTGATAATGGAGCTGGAGGATACGGTGTAAGTGCTATTGATGGGGTTTTGATTCCAGCTGGTACATCAACTGTATACGATCAAGTTCTTGGTAGTAACATCCGTCGTCCATTCTTACACGTACGATATAGAGCGTCACAGACTGACGATCGTCGTATGAAGTCTTGGTTGACTGGATCTGTTGGTGGTGCTTTCACAAGCGATCTTGATGCAATGGAAGTAAACTTCCTATCTGAAAGATGTCTTTGTGTACAAGGTGCTAACAACTTTGTATTGTTTACTAAGTAGTAATTAGTTATGTAGTATTTACCCTCGTCTTATCG
>Ga0255392_10003_pt1 | contig 20865 bp, 19 predicted proteins | sample ANMaggSeSYBR01D5_FD_182114 | JGI IMG/M metagenome (GOLD analysis project Ga0255392, IMG submission 182114) | Sediment cell enrichment communities from methane seep in Santa Monica Basin, California, United Staets - ANME aggregate JGI... | ecosystem: Environmental > Aquatic > Marine > Cold seeps >... | reverse complement strand
AAACACCGGTTATTTTCCCTTTGGATGCTAAATTCAGGATGGAATCACCGTCTTTCAGATTGGATGCTAATTTAAAGAGGGATTCACCGACTTTTAGTGCAGTATCCAGTCCGCGAGTGTTAAGGTTCTTCTTGTATTTATCCACCTTGATCTCCTGGCGTTCAATCTTGTTTTCAAGGGTGGTTTGTTTGGTCTTAAATGTACTTTCCAGTTTGCCCTCAGGTTCTTTGAGCTTTTTTACAGCCGCTAGTTTACATTGAGTACGAAAATTTTCATCGCTGATTTCCGGACCAGCAGATACGCCAAGTGCTTTGGAAGAACGGATGGAAACTGTATCGGTCTCATAGATCCAGTGTTCAAATTCCTTTTCCTGCGCAGACCACCAGGAGGATTTTTTCATAAACTCCGAAACAGCTTCAAACTTGGCACTGCTGGGGGAACTGGTGAGCAGTTTGCCGGTATCCAGATCGGACAGGAGGGCGTTTTTCCACACCTGCCCGGTTTCGCGCGGTTTTTCAACTATAGCGCTGATGACGCGTGTAAATTCAACCGGAGGCCGCTGGCGAAGATAGTGCACTTCAGCTATAGCGACAAGCGCAGGGGTGTACTTCTGTTTTCCAGAGCTGGTTTTGGCTGAGTAAAAATATTCCTGAACTGTACCCGGAAGAGAGGGTTTCATGCTGGTTGGTTTGTCCGTCGACCGTAATTGTGCCGTTTTTGCGCTCTTCTTTGATTTTATGCTGGTTTCGGGAGTGAAAGTTTGAACCCCAGCGAGGGTGTTCAGGTCTGGAATTTGTGAAATGGTGAGCGGCCCTGCTAAATAGTTCATCACCCAACGCGTGTGGAAAACGGATGGTTTCTTTTCGTGTACGTTATGATATAAGAAAACGCGTTTACCAAGAGAAGAAATAAGACGGTCAAATTCGCTGCGTTTAATATCCCCAGATACACTTTCAAGACCATCAAGAAGACGCTGTTTATCCTGGTCAGTTTGCAGCCGCCCGATCATCCATGTGCCGGCATTTGAGAGGGCTTTATAGTCCACATCTACTGGATTTTGTGTGGTGAGCATAAGCCCAACACCGAAAGCACGGGCAGTTTTGAGCAGGCGGATCAGAAGCGGTTTTGAGGGCGGGTTGGCGACTGGCGGGAGATAACCGTGGATCTCATCGAAATAAATGAGTGCGCGCAAGTCACCGGTTCCCCGCTGCTTACGCATCCAAGTTTCCACAGCGGCGTATAACAGTGTGATAAAGAACATACGCTCAGTATCTTCCAGGTGCGCTAAATAGAAAATGGTATGGCGCGGTTTTTTGTCGGGTGTGTAAAGCATACGTTCAATATCTAATGGCTGACCTTCAATCCAGCTTTGGAAGGACGGGGATGCGAGGAAATTGTTAAGCAGCATAGCCAATTCACTGCGGTCTTTCTTGGGGAAGAATTCATTAAGTGAAAAAGCACCTAACTGGTCAAAAGGCGGCGTTTGTGTTTGCCTGATGAGGTCCATCAGATCAAGAGATTTTCCTTCCTGCCAGTGAAATTCGATGATATTGGCTAATAATATATGCTCGCGAGATCGAAGGGGATCGGTATTCTTCAAACCAACCAGGGTTAAAAGTGCTGTAACAGTTGAGGAAATCTTTTCGCGTAAAGCTTCTTCGTTATCATCCCAATCGATACTGGGAGCTTCGAAGGAGGCAAGAATATTTACTGGAATGCCTATTGTGGAGCCGGGAGTGTAGATGGTGCGATCCACAGCATCTTTAAGGGTTTGGATATCTTTTGAGCCCAATCCCCAATCCTTTAGCCCATTTTTCCACAACGCAGCCGTTTTTTCTGATACTTCGGTAATGGTTTTCTTTTCGCGGCGGGCATTGTCAGTATCTATCCAGGGTGCAAAATCTTCAGGAGCTAGATCGGGGAAAGAAAGAACCAGGTTGGTGAGATCTCCCTTGGGGTCGATAATAATGGCAGGTATTCCCTGTAAGGCTGCCTCTTCAAGTAACCCTACACATAGACCTGTCTTACCTGAACCGGTCATACCTGTAATAATGGCATGGGTAGTTAGATCGGGAGGGTCGTATGTTAAGCGATTATTTGAGATCTCATTCTTCTTGAGATTAAATAACTTACCAAGATAAAATCGTCCATCTTTGCCCATGAGAGCCACCTTGATTTTTTTAACTAATTATACCTGCAGGTTTTTTAAGAGAAAACTAATCACATGTATGTATAATCAATATAATCTTTTCAAGAATAATAACTATGACTATTGATTTCATCACGTATCAGCTGCAAAGTATTGGAGGGAAAGAATATCACCAAATTACAGGTGTCCTTGTTGAGCATGGCGTGCGTACTACTCATCGGCACCGCCAGAGCGATTTATTGGCGTTGTTTCTTTCCTTCTCGGGTGAACACCTCTATAAAAATGAAGAAATTGACGATCTGGTTAAAAAAGCAAGCGGCCAGTTTTTCCATGCGCAGGGATCGGTCACGCGTGCGATCCAATTGGTCATTGAGGATTTGAATAAAGCTATTCTTGAACGCAACTTGGATAGAGGGTATGAGGGTGTTCAAGCGGAGGGTTCTGTCAATATCGCTGTTTTACATAATAGTTGGTTGTTTATGGGACAAGCGGGCGATGCACAGACATACACAATAGGATCTGAACGATTTGAACGGTGCGGCGAGGATGGGGACGCAACTGAAAAATTAGGTAGAAGTAAACGAATACACCCCCGCCTATACCAGAATGAAATACAAGCAGGTGACTTGATTCTAATGAGCCCGCATGCCCACGCATCATGGAAAGCGTATTACCTTTCAGGAAGCACTGAACTGACGATGTCGCAAATAAAACGCAGACTGAAAAATCAAATGATTCAGGATTTTTCTGTCTTGGCGATTAAAACAGAGGAAGGAAGCGGAAAGGTACACACAGGGAGCTGGGAGATTGAAGAAGAAAAATCTATTAAGGCAGAAGAAGAGCAAATTTCCGAAGACCATCCTGAAATTAAGCCAACTGAATTAGAACAAGAAATTCACAAGGAAGCAGAACCAGCACAAAACAAACCAGAAGTAGAACCACAAAAAACAGAGGAAGAGATTCCGGATTTACAAGATGCGGTTCAAATGGGAGATGGGGATATTCAGGTAACTGCTGGCGAAACAGAACAAATGCAGCAAGAGCCGCTAGAGGTGATCCAGGAATCCAGTAAACAGAACAGTAAATTGCTAATAGGGCTTGCGAGGTTATGGATGCGGGGTAAAACCACGCGCGCAAAATTGCAGTTGACATTTGGGCGCCTTAAGCGAAAGCTCCTTCCGAAAAAACCAATAATTCAAACCAGTGAATCTTTTACATGGATGACCGTAGCTGTGCTGGCGATTCCTCTGATCATTATTCTTTCTTCAATAACGGTATATACACGTTTTGGTAAGGAAGAGCAGTATAAGATTTTTATGGATGAGGCACAGGCGGCCGCGCTGCTTGCGGGAGATGAAAGTGATGCGATCAAGCAGCATGATTACTGGAAGGATGTCCTAGCTCTTGCAGCGAAGGCAGAAGAATTTCAAATAACAAATGATTCGCGCGAATTATTTCAAAAGGCCCAATCGATCATAGATGAGATGGATTTGGCAGCAAGGCTGGATTTTCGGCCGGCATTAACCCAATTCTTTCCAGATGGCGCATCGATTAGCCAAATAAAAGCAAGTTCCTCCGGTGTTTATTTGTTGGATAGTAATTCTGGGAATGTGCTTCGGATCTATCTGAACACAAAGGGTTTTTATCAATTAGATGAAGAGTTTAGATGCACACCTGGCTCATATGGGTTAGCGACGATCACAAAACTAGTAGATTTTGTTATCCTCCCCGCGAATAGTAAGAACTTTAAAATCATGGCGTTGGATGGACAGGGTAACTTGCTGTATTGCCAACCGGGTGAACTGCCGATCTCGCGTACTCTAACAGTACCAGATGGCGGCTGGGGACAAATAATTGGAACCGCGTACGCGAACGATGTTCTATATGTTATCGACGCTGACAAGAGCATGGTTTGGTTTTACAAAGGAAACAGCACTGATTCAATAGAAATGTCAGGGATCGTTTTTACAGAAAGCCCGACCAAGTTTTTTGACGAAGATATACCAGATTTAAGCGGTGCCGTGGATGCATTTGTCAATCAGGAAGATCTGTATATTCTGCATGACGATGGGCACATGACGCTTTGCCGGTACAGTTCACCTGGGGAGGTAAAGTTAACTGAATGTGAAGATCCTGCACCGTTCACTGATAATCGTGTAGGGATTGAAAACACAAAACCATGGATTTTCATGGGTACACATTTTATCGGCATGCAGCAGGCGCGGGTGCCCAATGCTTCACTTTTCCTTCTGGATGATGTCAGCAGTGCTTTGTATCAGTTTAGCTATCAATTGAACTTAGAGCGAACTCTTAAACCACAAACTAACCGTAATTATCCTATACCCACAAGCAAACCCAGCGGATTTGGGATTACACCGGATCAGGAAGTGTTCTTGGCGTATGACAATCAATTATTCATTGCTCCCATGAAGTAATTCCCCGCTTTCTTTTCAGGGAAAATGTAAAGTGGTTAGGCGATCAAGTGTTGATGATTTGATTTATGCGCAACCCCGCATGCGGCGAGATGAAGAACTCATCCTTTTAATGATATGGGCAGATGGGATATTAAGAAATATTTTCCCTGCGGGAGAAAATCATACTGTGGGCTGGAACCCACCCAGTTTGCTGTGTGGTATTAAGAGAAGAATAAATTAATAATTTTTCTCAGCGAAATGACAGGCAACATGATGTTCTTTGAATAATTCCCTTAATTGTGGTTCCTCGTTTGAACAAATTTCTTGGGCTAATGGGCAACGAGGATGAAAACGGCAGCCGGATGGAGGATTCAAAGCACTTGGTATTTCACCCGCAAGGGCAATCTTTTTCTTGTTTATTCCAGGGTCTGGAATTGGAATTGAAGACATCAGGGCAGTGGTGTAGGGGTGCAGTGGTTTCTTAAATATATCAACTTTGCTTGTAATTTCAACGATTTTTCCAAGATACATCACTGCTATACGATCAGATATGTGTTCAACTACAGCCAGGTTGTGCGCGATAAATAAATAAGAAAGCCCCAACTCTCTTTGAAGTTTTTTGAGAATGTTCAGGATCTGTGCTTGGATAGACACATCCAGAGCTGAAACTGGTTCATCTAATACGATAAATTCAGGCTCTAGAATTAAAGCACGTGCTATCCCAATTCTTTGCCTCTGACCACCAGAAAATTCATGCGGGTATCGCATGGCATGATAGTCTTCCAATCCTACCCAATTTAAAACTTCAAGAACCCGTTCAAATTGCTCTTTTCGGCTTCCCAATTTATGAATTTTTAATCCTTCTGCGATTGATTCGCCAACTGGTAGTCTTGGATCAAGGGATGAATATGGGTCTTGGAAGACGATCTGAATTTGGCGTCGCATTTTCTTCTCTTCTTTACTTTTCAGCTTTAGCAGATCCTTTCCTTTGAAGAACAAGGAACCGCTTGTTGCTGGCATTAAACCGAGCATTGTGTGGCCTACAGTTGTTTTTCCACAACCAGATTCACCAACTAAGCCGAGAGTTTCTCCCTGATTAATTGTGAAACTGATCCCATCGACTGCTTTAACCTGATTAATTGTATGTCGAATAATTCCGCCTGAGACCGGAAAATATTTTACTAAATCCTTAACTTTTATAATTTCGTCTTGTTTTTTCTTAAGTTGCTTCCCTGCCATAATTTCTGCCTTCATTTTAATAATTCTTTCATTGGAGCTTTATGCCCTTCAAAATCTTGATATAACCAGCATCGAACTGCTCTGTTATTCTCACGGTTTGTAAATAACTCTGGTTCGATTTGGGTGCAGATGTTCAGTTGATATTCTTCTCTTTTTTTACAACGCGGCGCAAATCGGCAACCAGGTGGTAAATCAATTAAATTCGGCACATTTCCGGGAATTGTTTCAAGTTCATCTTTTACCTGGTTCAGAATGGGTACAGAAGCCAATAATCCTTGAGTATATGGATGAAGGGGTGCGCTGAAGATCTGGTGTACCCCTGTTTGTTCCACAATTTTTCCCGCATACATGACAGCTACCCGATCCGCCATTTCTGCAATGACACCTAAGTCATGGGTAATTAGAATGATTGAAGTATCAAATTTATTTTGAAGTCCGCGAAGAAGATCTAAAATTTGCGATTGTATTGTTACATCTAACGCAGTTGTTGGTTCATCTGCGATCAGGAGTTTTGGTTCAAGTGCCAATGCCATTGCGATCATAACTCTTTGTGCTTGACCCCCGGACATCTGATGGGGATAAGCATTTATCTTGGAATCTGGGTCTGGGATTCCAACTATTTTCAACATATCAATTGTCTTTTTATGAACCTCATCTTTAGTTAGTTTTTTGTGGATGTCAAACACTTCCTTGATTTGTTCTCCTATAGAGAAAACAGGGTCTAAGCTGGTTAGCGGTTGCTGGAAAATCATTGACAGGTGGTTTCCTCTTATTTGAGTCAATTCTTTTTCACTGAGACTTAGAATATTTTGCCCTTCGAAAAACATCTCTCCACTTTCGATATTTCCAGGCGTTTCAATTAAATTCATTATTGATAGAGATGTCACACTTTTTCCACATCCCGATTCGCCAACTAATCCAAAAACCTCACCTTTCTTTATATAAAAATCCAAACCGTCCACGGCTTTAACGATTCCGTCGTCTGTATAAAAAAATGTTTTCAAGTTATTAACTTCGAGTAAATGTTTGCTGCCTTCAAATTTCATAATTAAGAATCCTTATAAAAAGCCTGATCTCTGATTTATTCTTCAATGCTTTGATGAGTAAGCCGCGGATCAATTGCATCACGTAGTCCATCTCCTAATAAGTTGAATGCTAATACAGTGATCATAATTGCGATTCCCGGAAAAAACACAAGATGCGGCGCAGTAAACAATTGGTTTCTTTCTGAGCCAAGCATCGTGCCCCACTCTGGAGTAGGCGGTTGTGCTCCTAAGCCAATAAAAGAAAGCGCAGCAGCATCTAATATTGCTGTACCTATCCCTAGTGTTCCCTGGACAATCAATGGTGGTATTGCATTGGGTAAAACCCGATAAAAGAGAACATGCAGGTTGGATGCTCCTAAAGCTTTTGAGGCAGATACAAATGTTTGTTCTTTTACTGAGAGCACACTTGCACGGACAACACGCGCGTATATGGGAATTGAAACAATGGCAATAGCCAATAGGGCATTTTCGATCCCTGGGCCCAGAACAGATACGATCGTGATTGCTAATAGAAGGGAGGGAAAAGCCATTAACACATCCATGAATCTCATTAAGATATTATCCATCCATCCCCCGTAATAACCTGAAAGAGCTCCGATAGCTACGCCAATGATGATGGCAAATCCAACAGTGGAAAAACCAATTAATAAAGACAACCGCGTGCCATAAATTACACGGCTGAATTCGTCACGTACATTTCCGTCAATACCTAAAATATGCTGTGGTTTGTCTTCTGAACAACCCAAAAGATGGATACAAGGCGCTTCCCTTCTTTTAATATCTTCAACACCGATCAACACTTCTTCTGGATCAAATGGAGCAATAAGAGGAGCAAAAATAGCTACGAGCATCAGGATGCTAATGATTATCAATCCAATCATAGCATTCCGCTGCCTGAAGATTCGCCTTAGTGTCAATCGCCACAAACTATTGGAGCGGTAATCCTTTTCCTTTTTATTGTCGGCCCGATTATCTTTTTTATATTTCATTGGTGTCACTCCAGGCGAATTCTTGGATCTATGAATACATATGAGAGATCAATTAATAGGTTAATAAATACGTATCCAGCAGCAATTACGATAGTGAATCCTTGAATGACAGGAAAATCACGGGCAGTTATGGCTTCAAACATCATGCGGCCGACACCGGCAAGCCCAAATATTGTCTCAGTAAGTACTGCGCCTGAAAACAGTGTACCGACTTGCAAACCAATAACTGTGATGATTGGAAGAAAGGCGTTGCGAAATGCGTGTTTCATGATAACCGAAAATTTTCCAAGCCCTTTTGCGCGGACAGCACGAATGTAATCTTGTCTTAATACCTCCAGCATGCTTGATCTTGTCATGCGTGCGATGATTGAGAGAGGAATTGTGCAAAGGGCAAGAGCAGGTAAAATGAGGTGTTTAAGCGTATCAAACAACACCTCCCAATTTTTTGTAAGAATGGAGTTGAAAATATAAAAATTAGAAAAAAATTCCAAAACGTAAAATTTGAAAGTCTCTTTTTCCGCCACCCATCCAAACACTTCGTAAAATGGTGTGGGAGATAAACCCGCAGTCAAACGACCAGAAGGGGGCAGCCAAAGAGGAGTTCCTTTTAACTTTAAAGCGAAAAGATAAGCGAGCATTAACCCAAGCCAGTAAACGGGCATTGAAACACCGATATTCGCTCCAATCATAGTTATTACATCTGTAGCTGAATTACGATTTATTGCTGAGATTATTCCAGCTGTGATACCGACAATGATTGCTAGAATAATTGCAAAGAAACTGAGTTCCAATGTTGTTGGAAGCCTCTCAATTAGGATCAGCATCACCGGCCGTCTGAAACGAATTGAATTCCCAAAATTACCTTTTAGAATATCCCCCATATATATGCCTAATTGCACATAAATTGGTTTGTTTAACCCATATTGTTCTCGAAACCGTTCGCAAACAATCTCTGTGGCTTTTTCACCAAGCATGGCTTTACATGGATCTCCAGGTATTGCGCGTGCCAAAAAGAAAGTTACTGCCAAGATTCCAAAAAGGACTGGAATGGAAAGTAATAACCGTCTTATTGTGTACTTTCCCATATACTTCTCCTAGATATTTACCCCTTATTAAGGGGATGGCACTCCTTTATGAAGTGCCATCCTGTATTTTTGAGCGACTACAAGAAAAGAATGCCTTGCTGTTACTCAGCGTTTAATAAATCACCCCACAGGTATGTGAAATAGCCAAAGGCTCCTGAGTTGCCGACATGCAAAGGATTGGAAGCATCCCATGCAACGACCCATGACATGACAACATCGTTCGCGTCAAGTGATGAGCCATCATGGAATTTGACATCTTCCCTAAGGTTGCAAGTCCATACAGTCAGGTCTTCATTAGGGTCACATGAGGTTGCCAGGCCTGGTTTCACATCAGTGGCGCCAACTTCGTAAGCTAACAGTGACTCAAGCACCTGCTCGCAGGCTCTCAGTGATTCGCCATCAGTTTCGTCGTTGCAGTAAACAGAAATTGGTTCCGCATTCTGCATCCATACTATGGTATCACGTCCGCCTGGATCGACAGCTGCGAAATATTCATTGCCTAATGCACTGGAGTGTGCGCCAACCGCGTCTGCCTGGAATACTACCGCGGAACCCCCGTGTGCTACTGGGATCATCGGTAATGTTTCCTTAATTGCGTTGTTTGCTTCCGTATATAGTGGTTCAGCTTCAGTTGGATCGGCGATTTGGGCTGCTTGTTGCAGCGCCTCATAAATTTCTGGATGAGGATTGCCAAACTGCGTCCCTGAGGCCCCGAAATGGAAATCAAGGAAGTTAACAATATGCGGGAAATCCGCGCCCCAACCGAGCAAGTGAATACCATCCAGCTCGCCAGCATCTGATGCGTCAAGAAATGCACCGGATTCCATCACTTCGATGTTGACTGTAATGCCAATGCCAGCTAATTGTGCTTGAATATCAGTAGCCACAACTCCGGGCTCGGGCAGGTAAGAGCGAACCACATCACGGTAGTAAAGTGTGGTTTCAAAGCCATCTGCGTAACCCGCATCCGCCAACATAGCTTTGGCGGCATCCTGATCAAATTCATACCAATCTTCACCAGAGCAGCCGTTGGGAAGGGAGCATGGTGTGAAGTGTGAAGCGACTTCTGAACCCTTTGGATAGAAATTATCAACGATCCGATTACGGTCTAGACCAAGCGCGACAGCTTTGCGGACATTCACATCATCAAATGGTTCAAAGGTGTTTGTGAAAGCAATGTAGAAAATGTTCAGTGCAGGTCGAGGATAAAACGCAAGCGCTTCATTTGCTTGAAGGTCATCAAAGTCGTCCGGGCTGGGGTTATCAATTCCGTCCACAGTTCCAGATTCAAGTTCAAGTTTGCGCTGAGCGCCTTCAGCTGCCCAGCGGAATACGAGGGTGTCGGCTTTTGCAGCATCGCCCCAATAATCTTCAAACTTCTTAAAAACAAGGCTGTCACCGCGGTTCCACGCATCCAATACGTATGGACCAGTTCCAACTGGTTTTTCAAGAATCTCTCCTGATTCCATAGCTGATTCGATCCATTCCTTTGGTTGGATAGAAAAAGCGGCAAAAGCTGCTTTCGAGGGGAAAGCGGGATCGGGCACGCACATGGTGAACTGCACTGTGCTTGCATCCAAAGCTGCGATTTCCTTAATTGTTCCGCCGTAATCACAATCGGGGGCGGTTAGAACCATTGCGTCATATGCTTCTGCTTCTTCTGCAGGTGCCTCTTCTACTACAACTTCTTCTGCTGCAGGAGCTTCCTCTGCGGGGGCGGCTGCCGGTGCGCAGGAAGCGAGGACTACAGCAAACAATATAACTACTGATAAAAATATATGTTTTTTCATTTCTCCTCCTTACTATTGGTGTTTGTTTTTGTTAACGAATTATCGATCATAGTTTATTTTCTCCAATAAGAATCCTCCTTTGCAGATAATTAAACATGTATTCTATCACTGTTTTTTATATTACATTTATATAATACTAATACATCTTGACAATTATTGAAATTATGAAAAAATTACCTTGCGTTAAGATAAAAAAGTTTTTCCAAATAAATTTTGTGATTTGCTAAATAGTATTTCTGTACACTAACGCCTGATTGTAACAGCGCTGTAAAAGTATTAAACATTGGATGGTAAGGAGATCGAAATGCGTTTAGCTAAAAAATTTAGAATCCGATGAGGGTAATTGGCACCGGGATAAAAGTAAGCAGAAAGACAGCTATTGCCAAATAGCCTATCCGTTTACGCGTAGTATCTAATTGCGTTACCTGATCAAGTGGTTCGGCATGCCTGCGTCCCATGAAGAATAGGATACCTGCCCACATCCACCATCCATTCCAGAATAAACCGAGGATGGCCAACGCGGCGATAATGACCGGGAAAATAAATTGGGCAGTTTTTTTGCCAAAAACTGTTTGAAAGATATGCCCGCCATCTAATTGCCCAACAGGAAGAAGGTTAATTGCAGTCACAAAAAGCCCAGCCCACCCTGCCCAAGCGACCGGATGAAGCATGACATCTTGTGCACCCCATGGAAAAGGCAAGCCGGTGAAAAAATATTGTGCCCAATACACCACAAGTGATACTCCGCTAAGCCCAGGTGGTTGGGGAAGAAGTTTTCCAAAGGTAAGATATTTAATCAATAAATATAGGAGGGAACTACCTTCCATCTGCAGGCCAAAGCCGGCATCCGCAGAAAGGGGCAGGGTGTTTAATTCTGATAAATTTAGCCCGATTGCCAGGACGATAATCGCAACAATCAAACCACTTAAGGGTCCAGCAACAGCGATATCAAATAATTCTCTCCTGTTACGCGGCAGTGAGCGCATATTAATGAAAGCGCCCATCGTACCGAAGGAACTGAAGGGGAACGGAATGAAAAAAGGAAGAGATACATCGACGCCATTCTTTTTCCCAGCAAAATAGTGGCCAAATTCATGCGCACCTAATATGGCTAATAACGAAATGGCAAACGGCCAACCACTTTTAATGAGCGCCCAGATCATTTGGATTGTGTTAGCGGGTAATTCACCCTTGTAACCATATAAGCCGCCAGTAAGCAGGACACTGAGTGATGTGAGTAAAAACATTAAAAGATTCATGCGGGGGCGATTTTTTGAGTTACTCACAATCTTTGGCAGCAGCATAAGGGATTGTGTGTTGTCCTCCTGGCGGAGTATTGCTATAAGATCGTATGGCTCTAAAGCAGTAGATATTTGACCATATCCTTTGACGCTATCTTTGTGTTTCAGCTTTCCTTGATAATGGGTGACAAAGGGCTGCTTCTCATTCCCGTAGGTGGTGTTCTCAATTTGAAAGAATTGCCCAATCAGGGCATCCAATTTAGATAATTTGTGTTCAGTTAGCATTTTTTCCTTTAGTTATGATTAGGCGGGGATGGATGGGAGTCGAACCCACCGCGGCCCGCTTAGCGACCCGCCACCGATTTTGAAGACCGAGGAACCCACCGGGACTCAACCATCCCCATCTTTATAAGGATAATCGACAAAAAAGTGTTTGTAAAGTGGATCTGGTTTTTAATATATTTCTTAGAAGCAAAGGTCTTTATAGTCAGTATGAAAGAAGATTTGGTAATACTTGTTCTGTAAAGTTGATCACAGATACCTTTTTAATCAACTAATTTATTAATCTGCCAACATTCTTAAAAATAATATATCAAATATTTATATGCTCTTTTAGTAATGTATACTTCATTAAAGTAGATCATGGTTCTTCTTTTTTGATGCCTGATTCTCATCTTTGAAAGGATACTGTGATCTACTCTTTATTAAATCTCGGAAGGATCGCCGCACAGACGAAAGATCGTATCTGACTAATAATGGATGTTGTTATAATAAACAAACTAATCATTTGACTAGGAAAGAGAAAATTTATGAAGATAGCATTTGTTACTGATGATGGTGTAACGATCACTCAACATTTTGGCAGAGCAGGGAAATATCTGGTTGTTGAGATTGAAAAGGGAGAAGAGGTGTCCCGGGATTTACGGAGCAAATTAGAACATACGTATTTTCGAAAGAAAGAGCACGATCATAAGGGTATCCCTGATCATGATAGTCCGGCTGCGCATAATAAGCATGTGCAAATGATGGCTGCAATTGAGGATTGTGATGTGGTGGTATGCGGGGGGATGGGCAGAGGAGCTTTTCAGAGTATTGTATCTCTTGGAAAAAAAGTGTTCATGACCAACACAGGCAATATCAACGATGCGTTAAAAGGATACTTGGCAGGAGAATTAGTGGATATGTCTGATTTAGTGCACTAATTAGAAAGATAATTTATTTCTTGTAAATTGCCCTGCGATGTGGCAGCTTAGGAAATTATCGTAAGATTATTAAATGAAAAAGCCCTCTGCAAAGAGGGCTTTTTGTCATTTTCTTTAGTCAGCGATGTGTAAATTTACTTTGGTCAGGTTCATGAGGTTATCGGAAACTGGGCAGCGTTTGTCAACTTCTTCCATAAATGCCTCTTTCTCCTCTTTGGTCAAATCCGCATCTATTTTAACTGCAACATTGATGGATGTGAATCCCGCGCGTTCATTCTTTTCCTGACCACGCAGAACATCCAGATTTAGATCACCGGATACCTCAACTTCAACACCGCGCAGATCAATCTTCTGTTGCCCTGCTGCGATCTTGGCAATTGTAATCAGGCATCCCGCAAGTGCGACAAATATATAGCTTAGGGGAGTAGGTCCTGCGTCTGTTCCTCCCATTGCTTTTGGTTGGTCAACGATTGAAACGTGCTTGCCTGAGTGTGTTGTAACAACCCAACCATCGGGTCCTTCAGCTGTAACTTTTACTGTTTTCATTGATGACATTCTAAAACTCTCCTTTTTTATTTTTAGTTTTTCAACCTACAAGTCTACCATAGATATTCATATGTAAAATATATTAAATAAACTTTTGCAGAAATTGGAAGAATGCAAAAAAGGTGGTGGATTAAAGAAATTATTAAGGTGACAATCAGAACGCGAATGGAAATAGACGATAAAAAATCGGCTGGGCTGCCAGGATCCCTGCTGCGAGGATAATGCCAATCACCCAACCTGCGATTATATCTGTCAGGTAATGAACACCCAGGCTTACCCGTGCAAAACTGACGCAGATTCCCCAAAAAAGTAATATCCATCCAAGTAGATTAATCCCTAACCCAAAGGAAATGGCTGAAAGCATGATCGCGCGGGCAGCATGGCCAGAAGGAAATGAGTGCGGATCCGTATTTCTATACACGGCGCCCCATTCTCCTTCAGGACGGCGGCGCTTAATGAGAAATTTTATTGCGATAACAATCACGGCTTGAATAACGATCGCACCTGCAAATAGTGCGGAATAGGAATGCCATTTGCCTTCGGTGAATATCCAGATCAGGAAGAGGCCAATTTCAAGGAACCAGGAATCACCAGAATGTGCAAAAAATGCAGCAAATTTGCGCAGAAATCTTTTGTTTTCTGATAGAAGAAAACGGCGGGACACATTTTGATCAATTTCTAAAATTTTATTAATCAACATAGTTATAGTTGGTCTCGTATTAATCAGAAAATAATTATACTCATAGATTTAATCAATATTATATAATTCTGTATGATAACGAGGAGGCACTTATGAACGAATCAATATTTCAGGTGGATGCATTTACTAACCAACCATTTAGCGGAAACCCCGCAGGTGTTGTCCTCTTGAATGAAGGCCAAGCAGAAGATTGGATGCTGTCGGTTGCACGTGAAATGAACTTGTCCGAGACTGCATTCTTGAACGGAGAAAAGACGTCGTACAACTTACGCTGGTTTACCCCTGCAATAGAGGTGGATTTATGCGGGCATGCCACCCTATCAGCAGCACATATTCTATTTGAAAATGAAATTGTTGAAAAAAGCGAGTTGATCGAATTTGCGACTCGAAGCGGTGTGTTAACTGCTTCATATGTTGAAGGATGGATCGAGATGGATTTTCCTTCATTTACTGCTGAAAAGATTGCTCTAGGGGATGCGGTCATTCAAGCATTAAGATGTGAGCCAGTTGAAATTTACAACAGCGGGGAAAATATCATGGCTGTTTTTAGCGATCCAGAGGATATATATAATTTATCTCCCGATTTTAACCTTATGAAGCAGTTGGATGCTCAAGGTGTGATTGCAACCAGCCTCTCAGATGTGGCTGAATTTGATTTCATTTCCCGATACTTTGCTCCGAGGGTTGGTATTGATGAGGACCCGGTGACGGGTTCGGCGCACTGCAGCCTGGGACCATATTGGGGAAAAATACTGAATAAAAATATTCTACGCGCGAAGCAAGTATCTGATCGCGGGGGAGAGCTTCAGATTCGGATGGAAAATGGGCGTACGTTTATCCGCGGACAGGCAGTGACAGTTTTTTCAGGAAAAATTCACATCTAATCTTCTTGAAGGGTGATAGATTTTTCATGATTATATAGTCAGCATTAGAAAATCTAACCCGAGATAGTTTAGAAAAATTATGTGTTTTTGAAACCGAAAAATAACGATCTTTTATTTTTCGGTTTTTAACGTAGTTCCACTTAGTTTTTCAATCACTCCGATAACTGCTGAATTGTCATGTTCCCCCATGCCCATTTCCAGCATAGCACTGAACAGCTGGGTGGTTATGGCAGTGAGAGGTAATGGAATCCCATATTCTCGCGCGGTATCCATCACGATATTGAGGTCCTTTGACTGCATATATGCCTTAAAGCCGGGCTCGCGTATACTATCGAACAGGCGCTGTGGTTTATTGTCAAGGGCCCAACATTGGGCAGCCCCCCCGCGAATGGCATCGACCACTTTAGCAGGATCGGCACCCGCTTTTTGGGCGAGAATAAGCAGTTCTCCCATTGCGACCATCTGGGCGGCGACCATGATCTGGTTGGCTGCTTTGGCAATTTGGCCAGCACCACTCCCGCCAACGTGAGTGATTGTTTTTCCCATTGAATCAAAGATTGGCAGCACAGTTTCAACAGCGTTCTTTGGACCGCCCACCATTATTGCCAAAGTTCCTTTTTGTGCTCCAATATCCCCCCCGCTAACGGGTGCATCCAGGCAAGCCACGCCTAATTTACCGAGTTTATCAGCGATCATTCTGGCTGTGGCTGGTTTGATAGTGGAATTGTCAACAAAAATAAGCCCCTTATGGGCTCCATCTATAACCCCGTTCTTTCCTAAAGCGACTTTTTCAACATCTGGTGAATCTGGCAAGTTTGTAAAGATTACATCAACCTGTTGAGCAACTTGTGCGGGATTTTCAACAGGAACAGCGCCTTCCTTTATTAGTTCATTTACCGAACCCTGACTGCGGTTGTGTACAACCAAAGGGTATCCAGCGCGGAGAATATTTCTTGCAATCGGTTTTCCCATTAACCCTAACCCAATATAGCCAACTTTTAACATTTTTTGTCCTTTTCAAATTCGATACTGTGATGCTTTCGGTTCTGATAATAAGAAAATATTATCACAGGGTACAATTCTGGACGAGGTGTTGTACATGGCACATTCGCATGACCACAATGAAGATAACTTAAAACTCGCATTCTTCCTGAATTTTGGTTTCGCGATCGCGGAAATTATCGGGGGAATTTATACTAACAGCATCGCGATCATGGCGGATGCTTTACATGATCTGGGGGATAGTGCATCCTTAGCGCTGTCATGGCGGCTGGAGAAATTGTCGGAAAAAGGTGGAGACGAAAAATATTCCTATGGGTATAAACGGTTCTCGCTCTTGAGTGCATTGGCGGGGGCGCTTATTCTTATCGCAGGATCGATCATCGTTATTACAGAAGCGATCAAACGACTTCAGAATCCTCAACCAACAGATGCGCGCGGCATGTTGGTCTTCGCGATTTTTGGGATTGCAATTAATGGATTTGCTGCCTATCGAGCTGGAAAAGGGAAAAACATGAACAGCCAAATGATCTATTGGCATTTATTAGAAGATGCAATGGGGTGGGTGGCAGTTCTGATCGTTAGTCTGGTCTTATTGGTCAAGGATATCTATATTCTTGACTCGATCTTGTCGCTTCTTGTATCTGGATTTGTACTTTATAACGTTGCCAAGAATATAAAAAAGACCATCAACTTATTCCTTCAGGCTGTACCAGAATCTATTCAGATATCTGAGATTGAAGCGGAAATCTTGAAAATTGAGAAGGTAAAAGATATGCACCATACGCATATTTGGTCTCTTGATGGTGAGCACCATGTATTAACAACACATATTGTTCTGTGTCTGGATTCGAAGAAAGAGGATATCCGGCAGATAAAGGATAGAATTCGAAAATTAACTAAGCTGTACGACCTGGCTCACACAACAGTTGAATTTGAATATTTAGATGATGACTGTTCAATGAGCAGCAGCCATCAGGAGTGAAGATTCTATGAACACAAAACAACCCCAAGAAAAAAAGAGTTTTACAGATAATATTGCACCGCTTTCTTCAAAAGGCTGGCCTAAATGGGCAGTCTATTTGTTTTCTTTATTAGGTTTTGTCTATCTGCTTAATCCAACCGCGGGAATTCTTGAGCTTCTTCCAGATAATTTACCCTGGATTGGTAATATTGATGAAGGAGCGGCAGCTCTTGCTTTGTGGTACGGGTTTTTAGAAATTCGGAAAGCCCGAAAAAAGGACTAGCTAAATTTCCGATATTTTCTTCAGAATCGCAACCAAATGGTGCGGATTTCGTATATGAGATGTAATTGAATATGAAAAATTTTAGGAGTGTGAATTATGGCACCAAGAAAACCAAAACAAGAAAAACAAGCCGCACCAATTGAAAAAAAGGAACTGGTTGTTGAAAAAAAACCAAAGAAACAAGCCCAAGCGGCACCACTAAAGAAGGAATCACCCAGTCAAAAAACGCAATCTTTAAATAAACCGATACAAGAGAAAAAAAATAGCACATCACCAAAAGATAGTCACCCGAAAACACACAACACCTCTGATCGAGGTCCTATGCTTTTTGGCGCCGGGTTGCTATTTATGGGAGTTATTCTTCTAGCGGGACGGTTATTGAATATTCCATTTGGTGATTTTCTATGGCCATTCATTTTTATTGTTCCAGGTGCTTTGGTTTTTCTTTCCGCATTATCCTCTGAAAACAGCAGTGGTGAGGGGCTTTCAATATTGGGCGGCATCCTGAGTATGCTGGGCTTTGTATTCTTAATGCAAACCATAACTGGATTTTGGGCAAGTTGGGCATATATTTGGGCACTGGTCGCCCCAACTTCGATTGGTTTAAGTCAGATGGTATATGGCAATTTAAAGAAACGTGATACGATAGCCGTTTCTGGATTGAGGTTGACGAAAATTGGTCTCAGTATATTTGCGGTAGGTTTTCTGTTCTTCGAGCTTGTATTAGGTATCAGTGGATTTGGGCTAGCACGATTTGGGATCCCTGTGTTCCCAATGATTCTGATTTTTGCAGGCGCTTTAATGTTAGTCCGATCTTTTTTCCATACTAAATGATTCGTTAGGTTTTACAGGGGCAGTTCAACTGCCCTCCCTTTTTTTTATTTCATAACATTATCCAATATAATTAGTGAAAATTTATATTGAAAACGTGGAGTATGTAATGGATATTATGTATCTAGCTGCTGGGATATTATTACTGTTTCTGGGTAGAAAACTATTCTGGCTTTTCGTGGCTCTAGTGGGTTTTTTGGTGGGATTAACCTATATACCACAGATCCTTCCCGGGCAAACAGAAACCGTCATATTAGCGGTCTCGTTGATCGCGGGTCTTTTAGGTGCGCTGCTGGCTGTTCTGCTGCAAAAATTTGCTGTTGGATTAGCAGGGTTGGCCGCGGGCGGTTATATTGCCTATTACCTTTTGCAAACAATCACACTGAATGTGGGTGAATACCAATGGCTGGCAATCGCGGCAGGTGCATTACTTGGCGCTGTGATGGCCGGTTCTATGTACGATTGGGCGTTAATCTTACTGACTTCGGCGAGTGGAGCAGTTGTGATCACGCAGAATCTCCCGTTAAGCATGCCAATCAGCGCAGTAATATTGTTGGGATTGACAATTGTTGGTATCATTGCGCAGGCGCGAATAAAAATAAAAGAATAAAACAAGGGAGTAAAAATGCAACTTGGCGATTTACTGAATGCAATTAAGATCTGGGTAGAGCAAATTATCAGTTCAATGGGGTATGTTGGGCTTTACCTGGTCATGTTCCTTGAAAATGTATTTCCACCTATCCCATCTGAGGTGGTATTGCCTTTGGCGGGTAGTTTAACTTTGACAGGGCGATTTTCTATTTTCTGGATAACAGTTATTGGAATGTTGGGTTCTCTTACGGGCGCTTTTCTGTTTTATGGATTAGGGAAGTGGTTGGGAGAACCGAGGGTACGAGTACTCATGGAAAAATTTGGCCGTTACGCACTTTTATCCATAAATGATTTGGATCGTTCTCTGGAATGGTTTGATAAATATGATGATTGGGTGATATTTTTCTCACGAATGGTTCCGATCGTTCGGAGCTTGATCTCGATTCCCGCGGGTATAGCTAGCATGGATATAACCAAGTTCAGCTTCTTTACAATTCTCGGCACAGCCCTGTGGAGTTTTCTGCTCGCGTTAGGAGGTAAATTGCTAGGAGAACAATGGCCTCTGATCGCAGAATACATTAATACTTACCAGAATATCGTATTGTTTGTAACAGGATCCGCTGTTCTATTATTCATTGGATCGCGATTATTAAAAAAGAAGAAATAATAACAGAAAGTATACACTTCGAAAGCAGCTTAAAAGCTGCTTTTTTTATACCAAAAATTGCTACAATAAGGATGAGGGAATAAATTAAGGATATTAAGATGATTAAGAAAAATATGCGAGTGATTGTGTTGTTTTTGATAATCGCAGGGTTAATGTTTTTGGCGGCATGCGGTGAGGCACCACCTGCAGAAACGAATGAAGAAAATCAAAAGTCTTCTGAAGAGAAAGTACCTGAAATTGCACCGGAAACAGATGAAAGCGTTTCGCCAGTTGAAGAGGCGGCAGCCGCTCTTTCTTCAGAGCCACAAAAAATGAAATTTACCACAAGCGATGGCATCGAGCTAAATGGTGTTTACTATCCTGCCGGATCAATTTCCGCGCCACTAGTTATCTTAATGCACTGGGCGCCAGGTGATCAGAATGATTGGGTAGAAATCGCATATTGGCTGCAGAACCGCGGAATGGGAGGAAACAGTAAGAGTACTGAGAATACACCCTGGCTGGATTCTTCCTGGTTTCCTGATATTGATCCTGAGAAATCCTATAATGTGTTTTCATTCACGTTTCGTAATTGTGAAAATGGTTGTAAAAGTTTTGAACGGGATAAGTGGTATGTTGATGTCCAAGCAGCAGTTGAATATGCGTATGAGCTGGATGGTATTGACAAAGATAATATCATTATGATTGGGGCGAGTATTGGTTCAGATGGAGCCGCCGATGGATGTGTATATTTGAATCAAGTACACACGGAATCATGCAAGGGAGCCCTTTCTTTTTCGCCAGGTAACTATTTGATGGTCAATTTTGGTGAAATGGTGAAGGAATTAGGTACGGCAAGTAATCCTGTGCCTGTGTGGTGTTTGTATGCAGAATCAGACCTTGAATCAGCAGGTGTGTGCGGTAATATCACAGAAAACAACTATACACCTTACTCATATTCTTCAGATGTGATTTTCTCAAATGGGCATGGAATGAATTTGATTACCCCAAACGTTGATCCAGATCCACTTGGACTTATGCTTGAATTCTTGGCATTGGTTTCCTGATTTTTGAATTAACTAAACAACTTTGATGAAAGTCGTGTTGTATACAATATAAAATAGTCAAAAGGTGATTAAATGGTTGAAAAGAAACCACTTAAACCGATTTCTGATTACTTGGCAAGAATGATCCTTAAGAGTCCATTTCACATGTTCATTGGCAACAAAACCGCATTGATTGAATTTACTTCACGGCAATCTGGCA
>Ga0255392_10002_pt1 | contig 22535 bp, 28 predicted proteins | sample ANMaggSeSYBR01D5_FD_182114 | JGI IMG/M metagenome (GOLD analysis project Ga0255392, IMG submission 182114) | Sediment cell enrichment communities from methane seep in Santa Monica Basin, California, United Staets - ANME aggregate JGI... | ecosystem: Environmental > Aquatic > Marine > Cold seeps >... | reverse complement strand
ACAACAACATTTAATACTGATCTTGTTTTTAAATCATCAAAAAATACTGATCAAAATTATCCTTTAAACAATTTTAAAATATACACTAGTAGCACCGGCGCGCCTGGGACATGGTCTGAATATGACTCTTTAAACTATACTGTTACTGGTAATACAATAAATTTCTCAGGTTCATCAATTACAGCAACTACATCAGCGCCAAGTTTTGTTAACTATATAGATATAGCTTCTTTAAGTGGTTCTGCTAACATTGGGGATAAAATTGAAATTGAAGGCGCTACCTGGAGTGGTAGTACTAATTTTGCGTTTATAACTAATATTTCTCCTACACCAAGTCAACCTGGCCTTACAAGATATGAATGGAATCCAGTTTTGGATGGAAATGCTATATACGGAAGCGGTCAAGCTGTAACTCTTAAACAACCTGTAGTTGAGTCAAATGGTTTTTTTAGTAATACAGTTAAAAAAACTTGATGGTGGTAATTATGGTAATACTCCAAACGACAAAGCTTATGGTGATGTTGTTGAAGATAACTATGGTTCGTATGCTTACACAGCATTAAATGATGTTATAAACAACTTTTTAATTGCATACGTTGGCGCTGGTAAACTTATACCAAGTGTTAAAAGAACTGACGTTATCTTCCACGCTAAAAGAGCTATGCAAGAATTTAGTTATGATACTTTAAAAAGCGTAAATAAATTAGAAGTTAATATTCCAAATAATCTTATCATAGCAATTCCTCAAGATTATGTTAATTATGTAAATTTATATTGGATAGATAATTCAGGTGTTAAAAGAGTTATAATGCCTTCAGACATGTTAACTACAAACCCAACAGATGTATTTTTACAAGATACTAAAGGCATACCTGTTCAAGATCAATTTAATAAAAACATTGATACAACGTCAGTAGTAGAAGATAGATGGAAAAATAACTCATTAAAAAATATAGATAACACGGAATTTATAGATGACACTATACTAGGTTACGAATATTATTATGGCTGGCCAGAGTTTGGCTACGGTCAACTTTACGGATTAGATCCTCAGTTCGCCAACTCAAGTGGTTACTTTTCTATAAACGAAAGAGAAAATAGTTCTTATAAATAAAGTATTATTTTCGTATAAATATGTAGGGAATGATTTTGTAGATTTTGTAAGTGGAGAATATTGTATGTTATAAAAATCACTACGTTGTAGTCTTTGTAGTTCTACTGGATCACCTGTTACAGGATTGTACACTATTGTTCCAAGCCTATAAAAAAGATACTTCATTAGCAGACGGGTTGTCGTTATAAACAACAGCGTCTCCAGTATTTAAATCTATAGTTGGCAAATTAAAGGCGCCAGGCACAACAACATTGTTGTTTAATTTAGGTAGACAATTACCTATAGCTTTAAATATAGACATGTTTTCATCTATATTCATTTGTCTATCAGAATAATCAAAGTCCGCTTGCGGAACCCGTAATTGTTGATTTAAATCATCAAAATATTGCTCAAACGTATCTAACTGAACCTGTGTAGCTGTTTTATTAAATTCATCAGGCGTTATATAACCACGTTGCTCTTTATTTATAATAAGTAAAACAGTTTGATATACAGTGTTTACGTTTATTGCCATTTATATTTTTTTTAAATATAAGGGCCCGAGTGAACGAGCCCTATATTATTGTTACATATTATTTTAGCTTTTTCTCGATAGATTTAAAGACCTCTACTCCTTCATCTGTTTTAAAGAAAGCTGCCATAGCAGAATATGGGTTTTCATCAAATGGAACATTCATAAGTTTTTTACCATTAGATGCCCATGTAAATGATCTTTGATCTTGAGATAACTTTATAATTTTAGCTTCAGTAGCTATTATAGCAAAGTTTCTAAGTTGAACATTTTCATCTTTAGCTAAATCTAAAAATAAACTTGGATTTTGTCTAGCAAATATAAGACCGTCTCTTTTTAATTCTTTAGAAGACATATCATTTACTTTACTACCAACTTCAACTCTCATTATAGCTTCTAGATGTTCTACATCCATAGATCTAGCCGCGTTAAGAGCATCAATTTGTAACTCCATAAGGTCTAACTGATCTACGGCTTGAACAATAGAATCAAACTCTCTATATCTTTTACCTTTCATTGGGTGGTATAGAGATAAAAGCTTTTGTAAAGCTTGTTGGCTCTTAGGAACTACTAACGCACCATCTTTAAATAGTATAGTTCCCATAGTAGCTTCGCCTTTCTGCTCGTCTACAAATGGAGAATTTTGGTTAGTGGCGTATCTAAGCTCTCGTTGTTTATTAGTTTCTTCATCAAACCAAAGCATAGGAAATTTCCTGCTGTGTCTTGATGGTATTCTTAATGTTAAGGGTTTGTATCTACCTGTAACAAAATAAGTTCTATCTTTTATTTCCCAACCTTTTTCTACTGATGGGATTTCTTTAGTTTTTGACATGATATAATATAATAAAAATGTTAATAAAAATAATAACTACCCCCGTTAATAAAAACGAGGGTAATTACTATAAAGTATAATGCTTAATTAAGCAGCTGTAAACAATACAAAGTTGTTAGCACCTTGCACACATAGACATCTTTCAGATAGGAAGTTTACTTCCATCGCGTCAAGATCACTAGTAAATGCGCCACCAACAGAACCAGTCAACCAAGACTTCATACGACGATCGTCAGTTTGTGACGCTCTGTATCGTACGTGTAAGAATGGACGACGAATGTTAGTACCAAGGATTTGGTCATATACAGTAGAAGTACCAGCTGGGATTAAAACCCCATCAATAGCACTTACACCATAACCAACAACTGGTGCAGTTTCAATACCACCTCGTGTTGAAGCATCATTTAGATATTTCCAGTCAGTTTTATAGAAGTCATAAGAACCTCTACGGAAACCACTAAAACCTAAATTCAACGCCATGTCTTCTGAGTTTTCAAATATACCAAATGAAGTACCACCGGAATAAGCGGCGTTTACTGCAGCTAGCATATCATCAAAATTCAATGAAGTCTCACGATTTAAGAAAAGCATATTTTCTTCAATAGCACCTTGCGTATCTAAGTTACGTAAAATACCATCAAATTCAGCTAACGCTTGTGAAGGAACTTGTCCAGCAGCAGCGTTAAATCCAGCTTCTACATTACCACGAGATTGAATAGCAGCGAATAAACCTTCTGTACCTTTAAATCCAGCGGCTGTAGCAGCTGAAGGAGTACCTCCACCTGTATCTTCTACAGCTTTTTCACCTTCAACCATAGCCATTTCTAAGTAGTCTTCGAAACGTAGGCGAGTTTCAGATTCAGCTTTTAGATACCAAAGATATCCACCAGTTCCGTCTTCTGTGGCAACTTCAACCCAACCAATCTGAGCAGTGTCAGAACCAGAAACTACATATTTATTTCTGATAATAACTGGTGAGTTAGAAAATTGAGTAAAAGAAGGTTCTACACTTACATAACCATCAGCAACTGTAGCTGAAGTGTTGTTAGGTGTAGAAGAACCTTTTGAATATTCAGAACCGTATACAAACATTTTGATGTTTGTAGCAGCAATACCACTTGTATCTGCAGCACTATAAGGAGCTACAGTTACAGCGCCAGTAGTTAGATTAGATGCAGTTACAACACCAGTAAGTTCTTGTCCTGTATCGTCTAATAAAACCACTGTTTGGTTTACTGAAATTACGTTTTTAACTTCTGCACCAACTTGAATACCGATAACTCCAGCACCGTCGTTAGTACAACCTTCGTAAGCAATATGCAAACGATTTTGTTCAGACCAAATTACTTGGTCAGATGTCATTGGCATTTCAGCACCAACCATACGTAAGAAGCCAGAAAGAGTACGATTACCATATCGCTCTACTTCTTGCTCATAAATTTCAGGTAGATACTGTTGTGCAAATGTGTCGGAATCGCCAGGATTGTTACCTCCATTAAAAGACAGGAAGTTTGTATCTAGCAATTGTTGTTGTTGACTTGGGATAATACTCCCAAATAATGGATCAATAGCCATAATAAATTATTTTATTTTTTTAATGTTACTTTTTTAATTTTGAGTTTTGAAGAATCAACACCACTAATAGCTTTAACTTTTAATCCATTAACAAATACTTCGCCTTGCGCAGATTGTCTTGGTTCAGTAGAAATGTTTTTCGACTTTGCCATTACATCTTTAACTGCATCAGCTTTTCCTTGCTCATAGAAGTGTTGAGCTAAAGTATCAGCGTTACGGGCTGCATACAGAGCTTTGTGGTAACCATTAGCATCAGATATTTCTCCTTTATCGTTTAAGAACTTCTTAACGAAATTACCAATATCTGTTTGAGCTTTAGCTACACTTTCAGGATTTTTAACACCATATTTAAACTTTTTATCCCCGACTGAGAAATCAAAACCTTTGAAATCATTAGAAAAAAGTTGATTAGTTTTGTTGCTAAAATTTTCCTGCCTCTGTTTTATAACCTGTTGTTCTTCATTGTATCGATTGAAAAAGTCTACTGCTTTTTGTTGCTCTTGGGTTACGCCCGGTCTCAACTTGATCTCGTCGTAATACTTACCTTTTAAGTCTTCCAAAAAGTTTTTGGCTTTTCCAACTTCTTCTTTAAACGCAATTTTCTTTTTGCGTATGTCTTTATCGTCATCTAACTCTTCATCATAATCAAAGTCTTCTAATAAAAGACTTACATCTTCATGATCAAGATGTGGACGTGTTTGTTTATAATATTCTCTTACTAACGTGTTGTTATCTACATTAGTATAATCTGCATTAAGCCGCACATAATCAGCGACTGTACCACCAGTGTCTTCCATAAAAGAAACTAGCTTTTCAATATTTTTAGGTAACTGTTTCGTTGATTCTGCTTGCTGCGCAGGTTCATTAGAAACTTCAACAGACTCATTAACTTCAGTTTCTTCTACTAACGTTAAAGGCGTTTCTACTTCTTCTTTGGCGTTCCGTACTTCTTCAACCACTTCTTGGCTGTCGCTACTGTCTCCGGATTCTTCGACAATAGCATCGCTATCATTTGTCTCTTGTGTTTGAACGGCATCTTTTTCTTTTATTTCAACTTTAGTTACTTCAGGAACTACTTCACCTTGACTATCTATAGATGTATTAGGTATTTCAACTTTAGTTACCTCTTCTTTTTTTCCTAAATTTTTAGGTTTAGAAGGTTTTTTAATTTTAAATTCACCTTCTTGCTTTACTTCTTCTGACATAATATAATATAATTAAATAATTAAAAGTTTTTTTTAACGAGGTTCAAACTGTTCTAGTCCAAATCCTCCAAGTGCGTCATTACCAGCTGACTCAAAGTTTTTTGGTAATTCGTCATTTTGTCTTTGCGAAATCATTTCAGACTGTTGAGTGCCTATAATTCTAGCACGTTTATCTTTACGGTCTTCTATTTCTTTTTCACGAGTAGATTCAGCATCTACTTTAGCTTTCGCTAATTGTAAGTTATAACCAAACTCTTGCTCCATTAACATTTGTTTTATTTGAGCTTCTCGTTCTAATTTTTGTATTTCAAATTGTGACTTACCTTGTTCTAATTGTAGTTTGCTTTCAGTAAGAGCTTGTTGTTTCTGTACTTCAGCTAAAGCTGCTTGTTCAGAAGCTTGTGCGTTTGCTTGAGCTTGAGCTTGTATATTTTGTTGCTGGGCTGCAGCAGCGGCTTCAGCACGTTGCTTTTGTTTTTGTTTGAGGTATTGATTTGCTAGCTTTATATTTTTAATCTGCCTAATGTCAATAGCATCTTCTAAACCTATTTGACCACCTTGTAAAGCAACTTGTATATTCTGTTCTAATCTCTGTTGCTCTTCTTCTTCTGGTTCTAGCTCTAAGAAAATACCAAATTCATGCATGTTTAATTTTTCTATATCCTGCAAAGAACCTACATTGTATTGATTAATAGAACTTATTAATGCGTTTTTAGTAAGTGGGAAATTTAACATATCCGCTGCACGTAAGCTTATATTTTCTGCTGCTCTAATAGTTAAATACATAAGAGACTGCAGTATATGCTTTGTGGCTGTGTTAGATGCTGCTGCAGCTAGTTTTTGTAATCCCACCAATGAATCTTTGCTAGGTTGACTTCCGTCTCTAGCTTCATTTAACCCCGTCACGTCGCGGATCATTTGTAAGTAATATTGATACGTTTGTACTAGAGCACCTATTTTAGCTTGACCATTTGAAGTTTGTAACTCTTGGATAGGTACTTTTCCTGGGTTTAAATCGCCATCTATTGTTTTAGATCTTCCTACAATACTACCAGTTTGGAAGTACATGTTCAAAGCTTCTTGAGGATTGTAATTTGTACCATTACCTAAATCAACTTCAGATAAACCGTCAACATCTACAAATACACCGTCCGGTACCATACGAGCAAGTACTTGTTGTATTTTTAAATGAGTCAATTGTATCATATCAGCAAACCCAATACACTTACTTACAACGCTTTCTATTCTGCCTTTATACATGCGTGGAGCAGATATAGAGTAATTCATTTCTACTTTAGTTTGATCGCTATAAGGTCTTGTCATATTTTCAGACAATTGCCATTTAAGCATTTTTTCTTGACCTAATATTTTAGCTCCACTATATAAAACCTCTATCGCTCTGTGTACTCTTTCAAAGTTATTGTTTTCAGGTGGATTAAAATCACCTGGCTTTTCTAAAGCTTTTTCTAAACCTTGATCTGTTTGTTTGATTTTAAATACTTGATTATTATACGTTTTGTATTCAAAGTATAAAACCTGTATATTGTTATAGTTATCATCTTGGCCCCAATAATTTCTAGTATAATTTGAGTCGCCAGGGTATTTTTGTATTTCTTCTAGCTCAGAGTCAGTTAAATAAGGAAATTGTTTTTTAACCTCTTCTAAGCTTACACTTTTAACTTCTCCAACATAATACACGTCTTCAAAATTAGGATCTTCTGTGTAAGAATACACTAAATTAGCTGGATCTACATAATCCACAGTTACTCCGTTAGCTAAATTAAAATCTGTTTTAACGCAGCTTATACCTATAGTAACTAAATCATAAGCTAATCTTTTCTTTATTTCATCGTACTTATTGTAGCTAAATACATTTTCAATTAATTCTTCTTCAGCTATTTCTATAGACTGTTTGTAGCTTAGTTGCATGTATAACTCTAGCTCTTCCTCGTTTTGAGGCAGAGCATCTGGATTTACACTTGAATAAAAATTTTGACCTGTAGCTTTATTTAAACTTTCTATTTGTTCTCGACTTTGCATATCTCTTATAGCGTCAAAAACATATCTAGTTCTTTGCTTTAAAGCAAATGGATCACTAGCAAAAGATTTTATTTCATAACCTTTATCTGTCATACCATTTACTACGATATCTACAAATTTAGATAATACAGCAACTGGTTTCCAGTCTAAGTTTAAATAAGATAAATCACCATTTATTGATAATTCATCTTTATATTTAGCTACAGACTGTTCTCCTCTAGCGTAAAGCCTTAATCTATGAAAATCTTGCCAGTTGTTACCAAAACGACCACCAGCACCTAAGCCACGATCACCTCTAAACCATTCGTTTTCAATAGCTCTACCTACTTGGAAACCATAATCCAAAGTATTCTTTTCTACGTCTGGTACCACCTGACTGGGAAAGGAACTATTTACATTAGTATAAACCATTTATTATATTATTTTTGAAATGTAACCTGTGTTATCGTATCTTTTAAATGATATGTTAACTGGATCTCGTTGTTGAATGTTTACTGGTGTATATTTGTTTTTATTACAAGCCATTATAGCTAAACCAGAACTAATTGTTGCATCAAACTTTGTTCTATTATTTATATTAAATTTAGCCCAGTCTTCTAGCGTCCTTTGAAAATACATGTCACCATAACCATTTTCATTTAAGCCCACGTAATCTTCTATATAAGATTCTATAGCAGCGGCGTGAGCTTGCTTAATATCTTCACTTGAATTAGGTATACCACCTATTTCTCTTTCTGCAACTGAAAGCTTGTTGTATAATTTATCAGGTCTATTTATAGAGAACTTTCTATAACCTCTACGCTTTAAGTAATACAGTAATCTTGGTTTGTTGTTCTCTGCTAATATAGGCATACCATAAAAATGCAATGCCATTAAAACATCTTCAAAGAATATTTCAGCCGTTGGAGGTCTTGATATGTACTCTAAAAAGAACATATTAAATGGAGCTTGCTCCATACTGAATTTTGTTAAACCGTGTAAAGACCCTTTTGATCCGCGCTTATCTACTGTACCAGATATATCGTAACTATCACAACCAAAAGCACCTACATGATCATTTCCAGGGAACTTAACTCCATTTTTTATTATCACACGATTTTGTAGATTTATAGATGGAATCCATGAAACTAAAAATCTACCATTGTTGTCAGGTACAAAATTTACACTTGTATCTTTTATACCACCAGCCCACTGAAAGTTACCTTGAGTGACTGTTGTTTTGTTTTTCATATCTTCATTATGATCTATCTGTTCATAAATCTTAGTTAGATTAAATAAAGATAATTTTGCTTCGTCTCTAAATGCATGTTTTTCTGTTCGAGGAAACTGACGATAGTATTCGTTTAAACTATCCTGGTCATTTTTAAGACCATCAACTTCATTTTCCCAATGTTCTATAACGCCTGTTGTAATTAAATCGCCCTGCGCATCTTTAACTGCGTCTTTCGGTGAGTCGAATACAGGTACGCCATAAGAATCGATGAATCCTTCGTAGTTCCATTCCATAGGTATGAACAAACTATATAGTCCCGAGCTAGTCTGTCCATTGCGGTTTCTTTGCGTGACATCTGATGCATAGTATAATTTTTTAAAGTTATCACCACCTTTGTCCAAAGAGTTACTTGTAGAACCCATCATACATTTACCAACAATTTTACTACCTAGTCTCATTGTTGTTTTAGTGACGCGCCAGTTATTTAAAATGTTATCAGGACGCTCCCACTTACCAGATTCGTCATGGGCGAGAAGTTTGAGCTTTTCACCGTCATATGAGTTGTCACCTGTGTTTTTCCAATCGATCGTGGTGTCAAGACCTTCAATTTCTTCAGGCGTTTCACCTTGATCAAGTTTACGCCTTGTAAGTTTAGAAGCTGGTACTCTGTACGCGAGCTCTGTTTTTGGCCTGTCCATACCGTCTTGTATTGGTTTAAAAAAGAACGGGTAGTTGACAGACATAGGTACGACTTTGTCGGTAAACATTTTTTTAGCGTCAGCTCCTGATTTTGACAGTATGCCAAACCTTGAGTCAGAAGATATTGTTGCTTGATGTACAAGTTCTGACGAAGCCATGAACGAGAAACCAGAGCGTCTGTTTTTAAGATAGCACATTCCATAACATCTTTGATCTGCTTTACAGGCTTCCCAGAATATAAAGAAAATTCTATTTGACTCTCTATAATCTGCGGCGCCAACGTCAATTTTAGACCACTGCAAGAACATGTAATGAGAGCCAGTAATATAAGTAGATAAACCTTTGTTTTTAAACCAAAAACCTTCTTCTCTTCTTTTAAACTCTTCATCAATATAATCATACCATTCTTCCTTAAAGTTAACTGGATATCTTTCCCAGTCAAATACGCTTTTAATTTTAGACAATTTTTTTGGGTATTCTGTTTTTACCCACCGCTGATCTTTTTCTTCTTTAGATACAGCGTAAACGTTTTCAGGAATAGCTGGTAAAGCTATTTTAAGGTTTTGTATTTCAACTACTTCACCTATAGTACCATCTTTACTTATAACTACAACGTCGTTTTCAACATCATAACCATACTCCCACTTTTTATACCTATTGTTTCTTTTTAATACCTTAGGTTTAATGTGGTCTTTTATTGTTTTTATTAAATACTGCTCGTGCATCATCTTGATCTACCTTCAGCAAAACCTTTAAAACTTTTTTCTTTAGCTTCGCCAGGTTTATCTTCAAGCATTGTTTTTTCTTCTTCTATTCTAGCTAGTATTTCAAATGCGTCAAATATAGCAAGCTTTTTTGTTGCAGCTGCGTTTTTAAGTCTATCTGCAGAAACATCATCTTCTGTATTAGTGATAATCTTTTCTTCAGCTACTTTAATTAACTCTTTAACTGCTTTCTGCCCAGCTTGGATTATATTCTTCCTCGTTTCCTTTGAACTCATATTTAACTAAAATATCATTTGATTGCATACAATATAGTCTTTGTTTATCTATAATAAACTCAAACTCCCTATTAGATTTAAAACCAACTAAATCACCTTCATATATACCAAGTGACTCTAATGTTTTATTACCTATCTTTACTATACCTTTATTTTTTTGTTCTGGTTCTTTAGACCAGGTGTCATTATTTTTTATAGGTATAATAAAACAATGGTTACGAACCGGTAACCATTTCACCATACGTTTATAAAGATATATTTGATCGTATTGACAAAGGTATCTATTGTCATTAAATGTTTTGCTACTATCAACTTCTTTACCTTGATGGTTATAATATCTTCTAAATACATTGTGGTGTATAATAACTTTATCACCTTCTTGTATTGGCGTTTCAAAAGCTGTTGGCACTGTAAGCACAATAGCTGTTCTGTTTATTAACTTAAAGTTTTCTATACTAGAATTAACTATAAGTTTATCGCCGTTTATGTCAACCTCATTGTTGTATCTTTTACCGTCTGGTACAACTATAAAATCAAAAACGCTTTTCATTAATATTCTAAATCATATTCAACGGATATAGCCATGTTAGAATTAAATTTCTTCCATGGCAATATCTCATTGTTTTTCTTTATGAATATGTTATAAGAAGCGTCTTCATTTTCAAACAGAATATGCGATATCTCATGACCACCGTAGACCTGTTGACCTAACGCGTAGTGCATAGCATCATTCTTGTAATCAGAACCAATACTGATTTTTCTTATAACAGTACTCATTAGTCCTCTGATTTAACAACACTTAAATCTGATTCGTCTTCGATTTCTGTGTAAGTACCTGTTTCTAAATCAATATTAATAGATCCATATTTTTCCTCTAATTGCTTTTTAGTATCTTCAATAACTTCATTGATACCAGCAATCTTATGAAGCAAAGCGTGTTTGTTTGCTTCTAATTGACCTATTTGATTTATTACTTGACCTAACTCTGTTTGTTGATCTTTAATTTGTTTAAGCTCTTCAGCTGTAATTGAATGTGACATTTAATTTAATTTTATTGTTGTTTTATTTTTTTTGTTTTTTCCCAAGTACGACCTACAAAATAAGCGCCGTATACTGTAATTAACAATGACTGAAATATTGGGATATATTCTTCAGCCACTTTAAACCCACCAATGTTACCATCGAAAAATGCTAATGCCGTAAATATAACAGTAAGATATATTAACACTAGCGGGCGGATATTCTTTGATAAAAATGAATCTGATTGCATATCAAGTTTCCAGCGATCGGTAATTTGAGTCTGTGCGTCTTGATCTGCTTTTTCTAACAACTCTTGAATCTTTTGTTTAGCAGCTAATCTCTCTTCGTCTGTAGTTGTAAGTTTATCAATTACATTACCTACGTCTTTAATTAAACCGCCAGTTAAAAGACTTAAAAGTTTTTTCATTATTTTTTATTTAACCTTTTTTCATACCTCCAGACCTTACAAGATTTTTTATGTTTTCTTGATTGGTGTTTTGTGGAGCGTCAACTTGACCAAAACCACTAAACGTTTGTGTAGGTTCTTTTTTAGGTGCATTTTTTGGCAAAGTATCTTTAGCCATAGGATTTCCTTCTACCTGTTTTTTTATTTTTTCAGCTTGAGCTTTTGAAAGTTTTTTTGTGCCAAAGAGACTGTTAGCAATATCGCTAAGATCGGCATCTTGATGTAAAGCTGAACCTCCACTCATACCAGTAAACTCTGCTGGTGAATCTTTATGACCCATTTCAGCTGGTGACTTATGTCCCATTTTGTATGGAGACATTTCAATAGCTGATGCTTTGTCATCAATTGGCATGTCTTTTAATAAATCTTTTTTCTCTTGTTTGTCTGTCTCCTTGTGGAGCATTGACATGTGCATTGCAGAACCTTCCATCATAATCCCGGTAGTTTTACCTTTATGATCTTTCATTGTTAAGCAATGTTTTTGCATTGGTGAATACGGCATTGTTTTATGTTTTTAGTTTATTATTTAAATCAAACTTATATCTAGTAAGGTGTACTGTTCTTTTTAAATCACCAGTAAACTTACATATTAAGTTATTTTTATCTTTTAGTTTGTATTTTACTTTTACTGAATAACCATTACGCTTGTTAAATAAATGAGTTACAAACGTATTTTTATTTCTTTTGATTATTTTTTCTTCTATAACATCTTCATTCCAAGGGTTGTAATTAACAACTTGTGATACACCGTAGTCTCCTACGTAAATCATTGTAATGTATTTAGATGTTTTGCTTTCCCACCAACCTGAAAAATCATCTTGGCTAAAAGCTGTTAATGTAATTAAATTAAATAATAATGCTAAAAATAGTTTTTTCATAATATTAGATTAAATTGTTATACTAATATTATCACCTATTTTGTTTGTTTTTTAGGCAGGAGGTAAAAACCAGTTTTTTGAATTTTCTAAAGCTTCTTCTTGCTTTAATCTTACCTCAGCTCTACCTCGCTCTATAACGTCTTCGTATACGTTTATCTGTTCATTAGTCATTGCTTGAGGAAAAGTATTTCCTCTAAAAACTCCAGAACTAGTAAAGTCTTCCCTTACAGTTTGAACTGTTTCTTCGAATTGATCTGGAGTTATTTCCTCTCTAACCAAAGAACCATAAGCTTCGTCTAAAGTGTTAGATAGTCTACTGGATTCTTTAGCTTGTCTCTCTTGCTCTTCGTACCCGCTTTCGCTAGGTAATAGAATATTTTTAAGATCAAGTCTATATTTCTCTTCTTGTTCTGGAGTATATCCATATCTATCATCTTCGAAAGTACCGCCAGACTCTATCTTGTATTCTTGGCGAATTAATTTACCTGTGTCAGGATCAACAACGCTTCTATAGCCTGTTTCATAATTTGGCACAAATTGACCCGGAAAAAGAGTTTGGGGTGCAACATCAAAACCTCTATTTCTAAGTAGCTCAAACTTATCATATTCTTTTTGGCTTACATAATCATCAGCGCCAGGCAACCTAACTCTACTTTTTAAGTAAGGAAATTTATTGCTAGTATCATATAAACGAGTATCTAATCGCTGAAATGTTAAACCAAACGGATCTGGATTTTCTGCTTTTTGGCCTATTACAGAACTTCTAAATTGTTGATTACTTCCAAATAGATCTTTATCTATAAGGTCATAATTTATTTCATTAAATCTTTTACCAGATCTTTCATCAACTACTTGTTTAATAGGTGACGAACTAGCTTTAGTGCTGTGATTTTTTATTTTAATACCCGGTAATTTAAATCCCATATTTTTATTTTATACGTTTTTCTATAACGTGTTTAGCGCCAGGAAAAGTATAATCATAACCTGGGTACATAATTTTTGTATAACCTCTATCATCAGTACCTAAGACCTTAAAGTCAACTCCTTTCATTGTTATCTTGCCACCTAATATCTTATTAGTTGGCTTGTTAACATCAGGGCTGTTTCTTAAATATCCTTTCTTAGATGTCTTCATTATGCGTTTCTATATGCTTCAGCTTCCCACGGCAGATCTTTTGCCCCTTCTTTTATACTTGATCTTGGTATTACTTTACCTTTCCAATAAACATTTTTATCGTCATAATCAAGATCACCACGCTTCATTTGATCAATGTGTATTTTTTCATGAGCAACAACTTCATGTAGTTTAGCTGGTGATACTTTATCATTTATAATAATAGTACCATTGTTGTTAGCTTTACCTAACACACCATCTTCCATATCAACATGATATATTGGAGTGTTGTCTATTGGAAACGGGGGTGCTAGTTTAAATGCCATTAGTTTCTATATGGGAATTTTTCGTTAAACCATTCTTGCCTATTATTACAACCACAGTTTATGTTTAGACCTTCAGCCATTTTATCAACTACTGTTTTAATGCCAGTAGCTTTAGTAAACTTAGCTATGTCGTCGCCTAAACCTTTTGATTTCATTTGTTAAAAGGATTGTATGATCTATTAAATTCAGGTCTAGCATCTCCAAGAGGCGCGGTTCTTATGTTTCTAGAAACTATACTAGCCGCAGTGTTAGCATCACCCTTATTCATTTTTTCTAGATCTGCTACTGTTAACTCGTTACCCAATAAGGCTCTTTTAACATTTGTAGATGCGTTTGCATAACCAGTGTATGGAGTTTTACCACTTTCAATACTTTTTAATGTGTTTATAGCATTATCAACTCTATCTTGATTAGCAAAAAACCTTTTAGAAGGAAGCTCTTCATTGTAATCACTAGAAGCATCACTACTAAAACCTTCAGGAGCACCTGGATCTACAAACCCTCGACCTTCTCTTTCATCCATTTGATTAAATGGCGAGTGGTGTTTTTTATCGTATTTCATATCACCCGCTAGTTTAGATATATGCTTTTCATCTGCAGTCATGTTTTCATCACTATGTCCATGTTTGTTGTCATAATCAACATCTTCTTTTAGATAATGAATATGCGCAGCATCGTCCGCAACTGATGCTCTATAGTTTTTCTTCGTCACTGGAGTGTGAGAGTGTCTTGCGTTGCCAGTGTATTGGCCGAAATATCCTTTTTCCATAATTACCATTTTACTTTGTCAGCCCAGTAAGCAGCAGACATTTTACCTTTTTTAATGTTTTTGGCATGACGCGCTTTAAAGCTAGCTCGCCTTGCTTTTGATTTTTTATCTTGCTTCTTACCGGCAGTACTTACACCTTGTTGACCAAACCTAATTATTTTTTCTTTACCATTTTCACAAGCTTTAACAACATGTGATTTACTCTTGTGTCCTGGTGTTTTTCTAGGTTTGTTACATTTTAAGGTTTTTTTATTTACTTCAGGCACCTTGAGCTTTTTTGGTTATTGGTCCACCAGTGTATTGACATGAGGCTAGTTTTAGTTTCATGCCAGTAATACCGGAACTTGAGCCAGGCGCATGAGGTCTACCAGTTTGGTCTAGCGGCCCATCCCAAATGGCATTTTCACCAACAACGCCTTGGACGTTTGTAGCTGCCATAGTTTTATTATAATCGTGATCTATTTTATGTGGCATAACATTTTATTTTTAATTATTATTTTTATTCTTCTCCGTATTTTTTTGTAATAAAATCTCCTGCAAGATTTCCAAATGTATCTAAAGCTTTTGCAGCTACGTAACCTCCTGAGTAATCTACAACAGTCTGCGGATTTTCGTAACTAGCAGCTGGAGAACTTTCACCAGCTTTAATACCATCGTATATTTTTTTAGCTTGAGTTGGATCTTCTTTTGCTAATTTAGAGTCAGGTCCAAAAGCAGCTTCTTGTTTTGCGCTAACTTGAAACGCGCTTCCTACAGAAGCTTGTCTCATAGCCGGCGTACCGAAAGCAGTTTCTGCCATACCTTTAGTATTCATATTAAATACAGATTTTTTACCACCTTTTTCGTTTGCTTGCAAAGGTGGATCGTATGACATTGCTACTGGAGTACAGTTCATTGTTTGACCTCCGCTAACTCCTCCAGTCATAGGATTCTGATCTGGAGTAGCCATAGTTCCTCCACCTGGCAAACTCCCGACAGCAGCTTGTTGAGCTTGAGTTGACCCTGCGACTTGTTGAGCACCACGATCACGAATCGATCTTGACTGCAATGTACCAAGACCTCCGCCAGATACTCCCCCTGCTCCAGCAAGATATCCTGGATCAAAAAATTTGTTTGGTGAATCGTTTTTCATATTTAATGCGGTTCCATCAGTACTAGTATCTAAATCACTTGTTACTCCGAGATTATTTGCCATGTTAGCAAACATTTGTTTATACTCAGAACCTTTAGATGTACTTACAGTAGATGGATCTATACCTTTTTTAGTTAATTTTTCGTTTAATCTTTCTTGAAGTTTAGCTTCTTTTTCTTTATTTCTTTTACTTGTTATAGTAGCTTGATTAGCGTCACGCATGTTGCGACGTTGTTTTTTACCTTTTAATCTAGTTGCTTTTGATTTATCACCTTTAGCTTCTGCTGCTGCAATGCGTTTATCTAAGTTAGTAGCAAAAGTTTGATTTGTTCTAGCAACACCTGTGTCACCAATGCTGCCATCAGGATTTACTTCTGGTGTTTTATTTTTAATATATTCAGAGGCTATATCACTAAACGAGCTTATGCCTTTAGCAAAATAACCACCAGTTGCAGAGTAAGTGCTAGGGTCTTGTGGATTTGAATACGAACCGCCTGATGATCTATATCCTGATCTATCGAATGATGGTAAACCAAATTTATCCCCTTCTTTTTTCAATGGAGATACTCCTGGTAGCTTAAAACCTTTTCCCATATTATCTGTTTTTATCTTTGTTGACTTTATTAATAGCAAACGATAAAACCTTATCACTATAGGTTTTACCTTTCATTATGCTATTACGTCTGGTACTAGTAGGTATATCTTCTTCACCTAGCATAATTCTATACATGCGTGATATCAACTGTTTACCTTTAAATGATACTTTGTATATATTGTACTTCTGTGTAGTTCTATTATACTTTCTCCAAAGTGTAATCCAGTCTTCTTGTAAAAGCTTGTTCCAACGCCGGTTGTCCCAACTAAAAGAATATGTACCGTCTTCAAAATCTTTACGTTTAAACATATCCATGCAGTCTAAGTATATTAACAACTCTAGTTCTGCATCGTTAAGATTATTATTCTTACAAGCCCACTTGCGTATTATACGATAGTGTTTAAGAAGATTTAAATCTCTAATTTCACTAGCGTCTAATTTCATAACACAACAACTACATCAACATCACGTATAACATAAAAAACTTCTTTATCTACTTCAAGACGATGACTAGCGTTTTTATCGTAGAATATTGTTTTACCTTCTTCTATACCTTTTACATCATCGCCACAATAAAGCACTTTAGCTTCTTTATAACGCACGTCAACACGTTGTGTGCCTGTTAACATAAGACCACCGTCTGTTTTTTTGACGTTGTCTTCTTTTTTCTTTTTTATAATTATATTTCTACCTATTGCTTTCATCTCCAACTCTTAAATTATTGATTACACAATCCGTAGATAATATAGTGGTAGCCACTGAAGCCGCGTGTTTGAGTGCGCTTTTAGTTACAAGCAAAGGATCGATAATACCTTTATCAATCATATTTACAATATCACCTGTAATTACATTAACACCCATACCTTCTTCGGGCGTACCAACCTCTTCCAGTCCAGCATTATTTAGTATAGTTTTAAACGGTGCTTTAATAGCTTCAAGAAGAATATCTTCACCAACGCTTTTGGCTTTATTTTTATTAGATGCATCAAGTAAAGCTATACCACCTCCTGACACTATACCTTCTTTTACCGCGGCTTTAGTAGCGCAGATAGCATCTTCGACCCTATCTGATTTTTCTTTTAATTCAATTTCTGAATTAGCTCCAACTTTAACAACTGAAACTTTACCTGAAAGTCTAGCCAAACGTTTTTCCAAACGTATAACTTCACCAGGAGCTTTTGCTTTAGCTATTAAATCTTTTACTGAACTTATTAATTTTTTTATTTCATCGGTAGAAGTATCTACCTGTAACACAGTTTCCATATCGCTTGTTACACTTTTTTGGCAACTTCCAAGGAAATCAGGATTGATGACATCTAAGTCATCACCAAGATCTTCATTGACAACAGTTGCTCCAGTTAAAACAGCTAAATCAGAAAGTGTGTCTCTTTTGTTTATACCGTAAGTGGGTGCGTTTATTACGTTAACTTTTATATTACCTTTAACTCTATTCATCGCTAGAGTTGCTAGCACTTCAGTTTCTAAATCACCTATTACAAGTAAAGATTTTTTATTTTTAATTACATACTCTAATACCGACTGTATTTTGCGTACAGATTCTATAGGTGATTCTAGTAGTAATACTAATGGATTGTCAAGCTCAGATACTCTTTTATCTTTGCTTGTTATAAAATGAGAGTTAGTTAAACCTTTGTCATATTGAACACCGTCAACTAACTCAAGCTCTGTAGTATCTTCGGTTGTTTTTTCCATTATAACAACACCGTTTTCACCAGCAGCCTTAAACGCTTCTCCAATTATTTTGCCCAGCTCTTTATCATTATTACAGCTAATAGTAGCAACATCATCCAACATTGTACCTTCTACAGATATAGCTTTATCTTCTAAATACTTAATAACATTAGATACAGCTTTATTAATACCTTCTTTAATATTACGGATATTATCTTTATCTATGTTTTTATAAGCTTCAGTTAAAATAGAGTGCGCTAGTACCGTAGCCGTTGTTGTTCCATCGCCAGCTTCTTGGACGGTTTTTCTAGCTGCTTCTTTTAAAAGCGTTGCACCCATATTTTCTACTGGGTCTAACAGTGTAATGCTATTTGCAACAGTTACACCATCTTTTGTGATCACAGGTTTACCTTGATCATCTTCTAAAATAACACATTGGCCGCTAGCTCCAAGCGTGGAGCTAACAGCTTTTGTGAGTTTTTCTATACCTTTAAATACCTTGTTCTTTGCGTCTTCCCCAAAGTTAAGGTTTTTGACAATTTTGTCTGACATAATTTAATTAAATTTAATTTGATTGTATAATATTATTCAAAGGTTTTTACTACCTTAGGACCTTTTATAAATTCAAGCTTTTTAGTATAATGCTCAATACTGCCATCAATAGCAGCTTCAGCTCCATCAAGTGTTTCTCTGCGAGTTACATCTTGCCATTTGTTATCTTGATCTTTATATTCAGTTTGATAATATCCATTTGGCAGTTGTACTATTCGCCAATTTGTTTTATCAGCGATATGCTTCCAAAAGTTTATTTGGTCTTCGGATATTTGTGGTTGACTACTCCACGTACTAGTCTTATAATATAGTGTCATTGGTTTTGGTTTTATGTTAGTTTATTTGGTTGCTCTTACCCGAGCAGGGTATACTTTATATATCACTCGGTTTAAGTGGTTTTTACTAAAAGTGTATACTAACTGTTCCCTTTTAGTACTTGTATTTCTTCTTTAAGTTCTTTTATTATTTTGTACAACTCTTGTGTAGCAGATATGTTAAGCATTGACAATGCATCGTAATCAACAGTTTGATAGTCATCTACTTCTTTACCATACACAAAAACATCTCCTTCAACTTTAGAATCTACCTTAATACCGTCTTGTTTTATTTCTAAAACTTCAACTACTTTATGGCTAGCTTTGTTGTGCATGATTTTTATTTTGTCTCCAACTTCACATTCAAAAACAAAATCAATTACCCCGTCTTTTATTTTACCCTGCTTAAATACATCTGGCACACAATCAGTACCTTCTTTTACAGCTGCAGGATAATGCTCTTTAACTTGTTGAGCTATAACTTTTTTCTCTTTGCCACCTTTTATTGGGTCAATATGTGTATAGTCAGATATTTCAATTTTAGATATAATTTCTAAATCTTCTGCAGAGTCACTAACTGATATGTCTTTTTTAATTCTTTCATCAGAAAATATATGTATACCTGATCCCATGAATCTTCCTACTCCCCAGTAACTTATAGCGAAAAGATCAGTTCCAGTGAAGTAATCAAAAACACCTACAGGATATCCAGTTGGTGTAGTGTTGTTCGGTATAAAGAAATTAAACGGTGCTCCATTGTAATTTATAAATGTTTCAACTTCTACAGCTCCTCTTGAGTTTGCGCTACCATTTAAACCAATACCTAAAGAAGGACCTTGAAGAACGCCTGGACCTACTTTAGCAGCGCCTAATGGATCTAATGTAAATTCATTAGAACTATTTATTGTATTTGCTGCTGTAAAAATAGGTATTTGATTTACGCTATTTGTAGTACTGGTAACATTTCCAGTTGGATTTGGTTGAAGTGTAATAACACCCGTTGATGTAGAATATGTAAGAACTGATCCATCTGCAGCTCCGCTTTGTAGACCTGGTATTCTTAACGCGTTGATATTATTATCTCCAAATGTTATTTCGTTGTCAGCTGTTAAAGAACTTGGATTAGCCTCATAGCCTATGACTATATTGTTTGTTCCGCTTGCTCCGAAAAAACTGTTAGCGCTTTTACCTACAATCGTATTTTGATCTCCAAGTATTTGTGCACCAGCGCTTTGCCCTATCACTACGTTATCTGTGACATTAGCTGATGCAGATGCTTTGGTAGCACGTGAACCTATAAAAACGTTTCTGCGCCCAGTAGTTATATTAAGCCCAGCCTCAAGACCAACTGCAGTGTTATTATTTCCACCTGCTATAGCTTCAAGGGCTTGAGTTCCTATAGCTGTATTATCAAAGTTTGACCCTGGGCTTGTTGGGTCGCCTTTTAAAGCGTTATAACCAACAGCTGTATTACCTCCGCCGCTAGTTGAATATTGAAAAGCTCCGTCACCTACAGCCGTATTAAAAGTAGTGTTTGACGGTACACTTGTAAAAATAAGATTACCTAACCCTACGTTACCTACACCTCCTGCTGCAAAAGTAATAGCTTCACCAAGAATTAAATTCGTATTAAGATCTGTATAATCGAAAGTAACACCTGCGCCTGGTTGATTATCAACATAGAATTTAGTTGCTGCATCAGAATTAGAAGTAGGTGTTGCTAAATTAGAAATTTTATTATTACCCATGTCTAATTGACCTGTCATAAAATCTCCAGATTTTGCAACTTTACTATCTATACCATTTTGAAGAATTAAAGCAGTGTTTGTAATTTCGGTATCAACATATACTTTTGTTGTTGCATCGTTAGGAGCAGTAGGTGTCCCTAAACTTTCAACTTTATTACTATTCATATTTATGTCGCCAGTCATGAATACATCAGCTAACGACGTGTCGCCAATCATTTCAAAATCACCACCAACTTGTATTTTACTAGGAAAACCTAGATTATCAAATTGACGCATTATGCTATCGCCAATTGAGGTGCCATTAGGCGTAAATATTGGTACTTGTCGAAATGAACCAGATCCACCTATTGATCCAGATACATTAGAATCAACATAAAATTTTGTAGCTGCGTCTTGTGCGCCAACAGGATCTAAAAGATTTGTAATATTACCATTACCGGTCATATCAATATCATCTTCCATTGTTAATTTATCGCTTATTAAAGCTGTGTCGTTAATAACTAACGTTTTGGCTTCAATTTCTTTTTGATCAACTAATAGATTTTCTGATATTACAATTGATCCACCACCGGTTTGAGTAATATTACTATCGCCAAGAACTTGGCTATCTGTCCAGAGCGGTACTGTGTTAGCAACTCCTGCGCCTTCTACGTTATCGCTTTCCAATGTAGACCAATCGTTTACTGTTGAGCTATCAGCGGCTGCATCTACAACAGCTATAATAGAATCACCAACATTTAACAAATCACCCGAACAATAAAATTGTCCACCAGCATTTGCTACGATGTAATAATCACCCACCATTGTAGCAACTCTTGTACCTGCGCCACCTGGACAGTTATACAAATAAGATCCAGTGTTCATACCTGATAGTATTTCACCGGTGTCAGCTCTAAATGAACCTCTAAAATTTAAACCACCAGAAACTAAAGTGTCAACGTAAGATTTAGTAGCGGCATCTTGTTGAAAAACAGGGTTAGCTACATTGTTAATACTATTAAGCGTCATGCTTAACGACCCTTGAATCTGCGCTGCATTTGTAACAACCAATGTATTTGTTTGGGTTTCGCCATCTACATTTACATCGTTATCTACTTGCACATCATTACCTACCAGTAAATTAGTACCAGCTGTTATATTGTTTGGTATGTTTATGTTGTCAGCTAATCTAATTCTCAATATATTGCCTTGGTTGGCTGATGTTACCACTCCAGTAGTCGAAGAACCTCTAACATCAAATGGTTGAGTTGATAGGTTTACAGAACCAGACTGAAGCCCGTCAGAGAAAAAGTTTAAATTAACATCTGATCTTACAAAAGTTGATAATGTACTAGCTGTCACACTACGAGTAATGAACCCATTATCAGCTGCACTATCTGACACACTAAGTATCAATGTGTCTGTGTTATTTACCGCACTTACGACGGGATATGAATATATAATAGGCATATACTTGTTTTTAAAATTCGTTTATATCTTATATACTCACAGATTTCACTAGTTTTTTACCTAAGGGTGACATAAGCCTGTTACTATACTACTTATAAGGCTAGTGTCACAAAAAATGACGTTAGATATATAGGGGTATAGTGTTACCCCCTATGTATTTGATTATCAGTTTGTTACAAAAACGATTTTTGATTTTGCGGGTCCCCCTTTTTCTCCAGGTTTTTACGTATATACCCTTGATTATCAGTATATTACGCCCCAGTGTTTGACTTTTTACAGAGAAACTACTAA
>Ga0255392_10001_pt2 | contig 22670 bp, 17 predicted proteins | sample ANMaggSeSYBR01D5_FD_182114 | JGI IMG/M metagenome (GOLD analysis project Ga0255392, IMG submission 182114) | Sediment cell enrichment communities from methane seep in Santa Monica Basin, California, United Staets - ANME aggregate JGI... | ecosystem: Environmental > Aquatic > Marine > Cold seeps >... | reverse complement strand
TGAGATACAGCAAATGGCAATGATGTTTGGTGCGCAAGAAACAATACACGCTGTTGCTTATAGTTATTTAAATGAAACGTTAGGTCTTGAAGATTATGAAGCTTTTTTACACGAGCCAGCGACTGCTGGAAGGTTTGACAATCTGGTTAGTTATAGCGGCGCCGATCCTGTTGGTATTGGTAAGTCTCTTGCTGTCTTTAGTGCTTTTGCTGAAGGGGTTAGCTTATACTCTGCATTTGCTGTACTCTATAGTTTTCAGTTAAGAAACTTACTAAAAGGTATAGGTCAACAAATGAAATGGAGTGTGCGCGATGAGTCACTGCATAGTAAAATGGGTTGTAAGCTTTTTCGCGATATGTGCGATGAAACACCTGGTTTATTAGAAGATTGTCAAGAAGATATATTAGAAGCTGCTAAGACTATGGTAGAGCTAGAAGAAAAATATATTGACAAAATGTTTGAGATGGGTGATATTGAAAACTTAAAAGCATCTGATCTTAAAGAGTTTATAAGAAAAAGAACAAATGAAAAACTACAAGAACTTGGCTACAGAGCCTTCTTTAAAGTCAACAATAAAGCGGCTGATAACCTTGATTGGTTTTATCATCTTACCGGTGGTCATACTCACACAGATTTCTTTGCTATTCGGCCAACTGATTATTCAAAGGCTAATGAAGGTGAAGACTTCGAAGACATTTGGTAGACTACTAGACAAAGACGATATCAATGATATATATTAAAGATAATTTTTTAGATGACAAGCTTTTAAATTCTTTAAATGATAATTTTTTATTTGACTTTGAAGAAATTGAAAGACCAGGTTGTACTATATACGCTAAGCGTCCACCTGAAGAACTTGTTAATTATATCGAAGCTAAAATAGCTAACATAGAAGGTCGCAAAATAAAATCTTGTTTAATAGGTTTTAGATATTCTGATAAAGAAAAAGATACTCATTGGAGAATACATGCTGATCTTTATGTAGACTATACTCAAAAATGTAAACCAGAAAGAGCCGGAGTTATATATATGAACGAGCCACCATCTGGTTTAACAGGTACTGCTTTTTGGAAGTATAAAAAAACAGGTTTAGATAATATAGATTTAAATGATATTGACGCTCACAACGAAGCTTTAGAATACGCTGAAAACTTAGACGCATGGGAACTTCAAACTGTAGTTGGTCATAAAAAAAATAGATTTTTATCTTACCCTTGTTCTCAGTATCATAGTAAATATCCAAATATAACAGAAGAATCAAGAATTGTATGTGTAATATTTTATAAATATGAAGGAGAGTAAATTAATTGAAATGCAAAAAAAGATAGAGTCTCTTGGTAGAGTAACTCAGTTATTATTAACTGAAATATCTTCTATGAAAACTTTATCTTTTGGTGTGCATGAAACTTTAAAACTAATGCCAGGTTATGAACAGGCTATCGAACAAATTAAAGAGAAAGTGGCTGAAGAGCCTAGTGATGGAACGCCGTCTGACACCGACGGAAAGACTAGCTAATAGATTAGGATATATGGGGACTGGGTTTTTTGTAACAGCTCCCCATATGTTACCTGATACACCGGGTGTAATAATATATTTTTTAGCTGGTTTGTTTTGCACGCCACAAGTTTGGGTAGCAAAGCAATGGAACTTAGTAATAGTAAACTTAAATGTAATGATAGCGTACGCGCTACTATTTTTTAAATGATGTGGAATAACGATTGGAAAAAAGGTGTCGACTATCCTGTTTGGGGTGACACTGATGTATATAAAAAAACTATAGCAGGAGGTTACTTATTACCATGGGAATCACCACGTGATGCGTACATGCGTGTAGCTAGTACAGTTGCTAAACGCTTATATAAGCCAGAACTAACAGATACTTTCTTTGATTATATATGGAAAGGTTGGTTGTGCTTAGCGTCACCAGTACTGTCTAACACTGGCACTGATCGTGGATTACCTATTAGTTGTTTTGGTATAGACGTAGGTGATAGTATAAATGACATAGGAACTAAAAACTTAGAGATGATGTTACTCGCAAAGCACGGCGGCGGAGTTGGCATTGGTATTAATATGATTAGACCCGCCGGCGCAACAATAACAGGCAATGGAACATCAGACGGAGTCGTACCCTTCTGCAAGATATACGATTCAACAATACTTGCTACAAATCAAGGATCAGTTAGACGCGGAGCTGCTAGCGTCAATATCAACATTGAGCACGACGATTTCGACGAGTGGCTTGAAATACGAGAACCTAAAGGCGATGTCAACAGACAATCGCTTAACCTACATCAATGCGCAGTTGTTGGTGACAAGTTTATGCGTCGTCTTGAACAAGGCGATGCGGAAGCTAGAAGCAGATGGAGTAAATTACTTAGAAAGCGAAAGTCAACTGGAGAACCGTATATATTGTTTAAAGGAAATACTAACAAAGCAAATCCAGCAGCTTACAAAGACAATGCATTAAAAGTTCATATGACTAATATCTGTAGTGAGATAGTATTACATACAGATGAGTCACATAGTTTTGTATGTTGCTTGAGTAGTTTAAACGTTACTAAATATGAAGAGTGGAAAAATACAAACCTTATCTACGATGCTATATGGTTTCTTGATGGAGTGTTGGAGGAGTTTATTCAAAAAGCTAAAGGGCTTAAAGGCTTTGGAAACTCTGTACGATCTGCAGAGAAAGGCAGAGCACTTGGCTTGGGAGTCCTTGGTTGGCATACGTACTTGCAACAAAACGGTGTACCCTTCGAAGGATTACAAGCACAGTTCCAGACAAGACGTATATTTAGCCAAATTAAAATTGAATCTGAGCGAGCATCAAGAGCGTTGGCTGAGGTTTACGGCGAACCTCTTTGGTGTCGTGGCACTGGCTTTCGTAACACTCATCTTAGGGCTGTTGCTCCTACTGTGTCTAATAGTAAGCTTGCCGGTAATGTTAGTCCTGGTATTGAGCCTTGGGCCGCTAATGTTTTCACTGAACAAAGCGCGAAGGGTACGTTCATTAGGAAAAACAAAGAGCTAGAAAAAGTTTTACGTAAAGCAAGTATAAATACTAAAGAAACTTGGGATAAAATCCTAGAAGACGGAGGTAGTATACAAGATATTAAAGAGCTAGATGATTTTGGTTATGTAAATGGTAAGTTAGTACGTCTTTCTGAGCATGACACGTTAGATCTAACGGGCTTTGATAAAGTTAAAGATGTATTCAAAACATTTAAAGAAATAAATCAATTAGAGTTAGTTAATCAAGCTGGTATACGTCAGCAGTATATTGACCAATCAGTTAGTTTAAACTTAGCCTTTCCTTCTGAAGCTACACCAAAATGGATTAATCAAGTTCATATGGATGCTTGGAAGAAAGGTATTAAGATGTTGTATTATATGCGAACCGAATCAGTGCTGAGAGGTGATATTGCTCAACAAGCAATGGATCCAGACTGCGCGGCGTGTGATGGATAAAAAAAAAAGGGCTCTCTTTCGAGGGCCCTTTCTTTATTAGGAACTGTTGGGTATGGTACGCCCATTTTTTATTGTTCCTATTTAATATGTCCAAATAACGTTTGCAGCTTTATCTATATCAATATCTATATGTATAAAATTCTTGGCAATGCCAATTCTATTTATACCGTACTTTAAAAATAATTCAATAAGATTAAATCTTTCTCTACTCTCGCTGCAAGCTATATCTACAGCTAAACCTCTTAAATGAGATGATGCAGGTTTTCCTCCAACCTTTTCGTTATGAGCTTCAGTGCGATAACCAGAGTTGACATGTATAGGTTTACCATACTCTTCACGTATCATGTCAAGCTTGCTAAGCATTTCTTTACTCATCATCTGCCCACTACCTTGTATATCAGGCGAATCAAACTCTTCGTACTCAAAATACTTCATTACTTATAATTTTTAAACATTAATTTATATAGCAAGCTATTCCAAGCGCCCTGTAACTTATCAATTATTTTCCACATGGTTCTCCTGTTGCTACGTTAATCCAATTTTCTTTTTCAAACCAGTCACGTAATGTAGCTCCTTTTTTACGAGCACCTTTTACGTTTGACTTGCTAGATCTTTTATACTTACCAGACTTAGCAGCAGTACGTTTAGCTGCAATTACTTTTTTCTTTTCAGCTGCACTCATTGACTTCACTTTAGCAGCAGGCAAACAAACCTTTTTAGTTCCTCCACCTTTTACTTTAGATTTTTTGTTCAATGGTGACCTTAACTTACCCGCATCAGCTGCAGCTTTATCGTTACCAGTACCAATACCATAAGCTGAAACTCTTTGTCTCATCTTGTTAGTCTCAGGACTATGCAGCACGCTAGCATAGCAATGCTTCAATGGACTTTCATCTATTCTTCTAATCTTCCCCATTATTTTTTATCTAATTTTTTCATTGCTTTATTCCTAGCACACTTCATTTTCTTTGCATATGTAGGATTTTTCTTTTTGTTAAAAGCAATTTGTTGGTTTAAGCTACCAACTATTTTCTGCTTATTTCCTTTACGACTTTTAATAAGCCAGTCAGACAAAGCCTCGCATGATAAATCTTTAAACTTACCATCAGCATCGGGTGCATCGGAGTCTTTCCATTCAAGTTTTTCTTTTGCCATTACTTTTTCTTTTTACCCATTTTACCTGGGCCACCAGCTTTAGTACATCTTACACCCCAACCAGAGGCATAAGCGCTAGGCCATACTTCAAACTTCTTTTTTGCTGCAGCTTTACAAGCTGGACTTATTTTTCCCATAATTAAAAATTTGATGCTAAATTAATTTCATTTATTGTTTCTTGAATTTCAGCCAACCCAACAGGAAGTGTAAGGTCAAGACCGGCTTTAAATATTTTTTCCATACTACCAGACTTAAAAACAAGAATAGTAGGTACCATTCGAACCCTATACTTCTTTTTAGCTTGTGCTGCTTTTGATATATCAACTCTATAATATGACGCATCTTTTATTTGTTTCCACTCATTAAAACAATTAGCTTCATTAAACTTCGCCCAAAATTCTACAATAATAGTTTTACTATTGTCATCACCAAAAGCGTTATCATCACCTATTATATCTTCAAAATTACTATCATCGATCCAATATTTTTCTGGTACGTCTGATTGTGCGTGAGCTAACACGCTGAATAAAAGTAGTATTAAAGTTCTCATTGATTTTTTCTTATTTCGTATAAACGCCCATCTATTTTTTCCAACTCTTCAAGTATTTTGTCAACATCTTCTTGTGTGTCCATTATTGTTTGACGTACAAGTTCATCTTTCAAATCATACTCTGTTCTTGAAATCACTGGCTCAGGAAGTTCCTTAGCAAGCGCTATGTCAGATTTTAAAGTAAAATACATAGTGGCCAAAGAAATTGCGCCACCTATAATTATACCTATTGTCTTCAAATCAAGAGTTATCTTTGTGCCTTCTCCTATTTGTGTAGCCATTACCTAAATGTTATATTGATTCCAAAGTTAGAGTTAAATATTTCTGAGTCCCAAAATTTAGTGTATTCACTTTCTACAAATACACCTATCGACTTAGTTACTTTCCAGCCGAACATTAAGCCAGCTTGGTAATCGTCCCACTGTTCTCCACCTAGTAAATTATTATGACCACCCTTACCCCAGCTGTTACGATGTAAGTAGCTAAAATCTTCGTTGCCTTTTACATAACTATGGTGAGGCATAATCCAGTTACCGTAAGCGTGTAACCAAAAGTTATTTTTATAATGATAAAAATCAAATCCAACAATAGGAGCAATCTCAGCAAATGGATCTAGCTCAGCCCATGCCTCCTGATTAAATCTATTCATTAAGCTACCGAATATACGATCTCTAAAATCTTCATCTGTATACGCAACTATATCACCTGCATCGTTTGTCCATAAATAATTATATATTTGCGATGTATTGCCATCAGGATTATAAATTTCTGAAGAATAGAATGCGTCTTGAAACCCGTATTCATATCCTAAAGAATACCAAGGGTTAGCAGGTATTTCTTCGCCTGAGTATTCGTCTATCATTGTTTCATTAAGCCATATTTCAATAGGATTATATCCATATGCTTTTTGGTGTGTGCGGTATATAATACCTGCAGACATACTAAACTTATTTCCTATGGGTAACCTAGCTCTTACTTCACCAGACATATATTCAAAACCAACGTTACCTGATTCTCTTGTTTCATATTTAGCTATATGGTAACTACCAGTATGTCTTACAAACAAACGTCTGTTATCAAATTCGTTACCATCTACTCTTTGTTTTTCCCAATGTAACAAATACTCTAAACCTTTTACTGCAGCTGTAGGTGCAGATAAACCTACGTTGTTTTCTGTGCCATTATAGAAATTTGGTCGACTTTCGTAACCAAATCTTGCTAGCTTACGTAATCCAATACCAAACCTATAGTTGTAATCATGGTACGTAGTTTGATCTACAACACGAGGTATACCATATAAATCGTTAGGGTCTGTTCTAACAAAATACTTTGGCGGTTCTAGTTTCGCGTTGCTTACGTTACCTGCAGCATATACGGTTCCGTATTTTACAAAATCATTATATAATGATTTAAAAAACTGACCATTAGTGTTTATTGAAAACAATAATATACTTAAAAACAATATAAGTTTTTTCATTTTTTATTTTTAGTTTCTTTCTCTTTTAACTCTTTCTCTTTTAACTCTTTGTCTTGTTTTTCTAGGTTGTGGTTTATTTTGTTTTGTCTCTTCATCTATTCCTATTTCCCAGTCTTGCCAACCACCAAGCAAAGCTAATCTTTCCCATGTTTCAAGCTCACTATCAGAAGCTTTCATAAGGTTATTTATTTTCTTAACTCCTCTGTCTATAGGTACGTTAGTTGTAGCTGAAACTACATTACCTACAGCTAAGTAAGCTGGGTTATCTAATCCCCAACCACCGTTAATCATTTCGTCTTTATCCCACTTGAACGATCTTGCAGCTTGATTTATTTTAGATAATTTAGAAGATATCGGTGGGGCTATTCTTTGTAAGTCAGCACCAACTTTTTCGTAGTTAGGGTTCTTCTTCTGAGACTCTTCTACTATACGCATTATAGCGTTTTTAGTTACTGACACTACGCCTCCTGCTACACCTGTACCTCTTAATAAAGAATCAGCCATACCATTAGCTATACTGATATACTTATCTTTTTTCTCTTCATCTTCTGGCTCTTCATCGTCAAACGCAAGCGCAAACAAAGCTTGTTGCAAAGCATTAAATATTAAGTTCTGCACAGTGGCATAGTAAACTATTTTACTTATATTTGTTTTAGCATCACCTCTTCTATTTTTTAAATCACGTACTGACTTATCTATTATTCTAGCATACTGAGATGGTGTGTTTTGAAAAGCTAATATTAATCTACCGAGCGGACCTGCCTGCTGCATTGATATACGATCTGGTCTTGATGATTGCTGTGACTCTTCAGCTGTCTCTCTAAAATCTTCAAATGCTTGAGTTTCAGCTTCTTGCTGTGATAAACCTTGCTTCTTATAAGCTTTAATTCTGTTTCTGTAGAACGTAGCGCCACCTGAAGCAATAGCAAAGCTATCAGCTATCTGTGTAGGTGCAAAACCTAATTGTAGTAATTTACTTATTACAGCTCTTGGTCCACCTTTTTTAGCCATGTCAGCAATGTCTGCTTCATTAACATTAATACGCAAACCAGATCTTCTAGCTTTTAGAAAGTCAGAATTTATAAGTTTAGAAAAGTCTGACCAGTATTGTTTTTGATTTGAAAAAGCTTTTGCTGCAGACAAAGGATTATTATCTGTAAAGTTTAAAAAGTTCACAGAAGATATTGTTTGTAGCAATGCTGATCTAGAGTTGAAGAACATAATAGTACCGATACTACCTTGCAACCAGTCTGTAAATCTAGCTGTTAAACTATCGTCAGAGAAATTTCTATTTCGACCAGTCTTCATTCTGCCTAACATGTTTTCCATAGCTTTACGCCACTTCTTGCCATACGCAGCCTCAAGTTTGTTCATGTTCTTTTCAGAGAATATAACATCAACATTGTTTTGCCACTGCGTTAAGTACTTAGCTCTAACACCTTTGTTTATACTCTCTTGTATATCAGTTGTTATAGTACCAGCTGGCCAACCTTCTTTTGGCTTAGCATAATCACCTTTTTGTATAGCAATAACTTGATCAGCGAACACTTGTAAATCAGCATTGTCAGCAACGTGCTTACTTAAATCTTTTAGATCTTGATTACTAATACCAGGAACCTCATAACCTAGTTTGTTCCAAATATAAACACGCACAGCTTGCTCACGACTATATGGTTCACCAGGTATTTTCTTACGTAAATTTTTAGGCACAAATCCTAATTGTTTTTTCAAAGCTCTGTAGTCCTGCATAACGCTGAGTCTAGCATTATCAATATCATTAACAGCTCTAGCGTAAGGATCTATTAAATGTTTCTTATACCACGCCATTTGTGAATCACCAAGTTTACTTTTACTTAACGTTTCATATAATAAACCTACAAAGTCTTGAGCTGAGTATGGTATACCTCTAAACACTCTACCAAGAGATGCGCCAGCTACTTCCGCTTTAACTTTCTTGTATTCTTTTTCCGATGCAATACCAGTTGTTTGTTCTAGTATATCGTTAAACCCTTTATCTAGCGCTTCTGACTTACTATGTTTAATATAAGCTTGTCTTACTTTTGATTTAACATCTAATACATTAAGAGCATCTTGAACTGCTTTAACATTTTTATAAGCATCATCTGCAAAGTAAAAGTCATTGTAACCTTCAGCAGCTTTACCTACAACCCAACGTGCTTTAGCTTCAGGTGTACTGTTGCCTAACCCTACAATGTTTTTAAGTGGTATATCTAAACCTATTGCTTTTAAAAACTGATGTATAGGTTCTGCAGCTTTCATTGTTCTAGCTGTAAGAATAAATACATTATCATTACCAAACTTTCTATTGCGAGCTATAGCTTTTTCAAACATAGGTCCTTTACCGCCTTTAGTAACGACGTCAAATTCACTAAAATCAAACTCAGCACCTTGATCTAACAGATCTTCCCCTTGCTTAGCAAACTGCTCTGCATTTAAAACACCTTCAGTTCCGTCTGGCATAGTGTATAATACATTAGACTTAGTTGTAGCAAGTGTGTCGTCAAAGTCCCATACGCTTATACCTTTGTTAGGCGCATCAGCGTTACGTGAAAATCTAATTGCTTGATCTGATATAGACATAACAGCTATAGCTTCTTGCACTGGACTGCCAGGAACTTGAGCCATAACTTCAAACTGCTGGTCAGGATCAAGAGCTTCGTAGGCTGTTAGTCTACCTGCCTTAACTATATCTAAGTCTGCTATTGTAGGAAACATTTGTTTAGTGACAACGTCAACCATACCAAACTGATCAAATGTACCTGGGTCTTCTAATCTAATACCAGGTGGTAGTTTTTTATTGTTTGATTTAGACGCTTTTAATATACCAGGAGCTAACTTAGAAAACTCTTGTATTTGTTCTTTAGCTTGCTGTGGTGTAATGTAACCTATTAGTTGTTGATATATAAGTTTACCTTGCTCATTAACTACAGCTTTATTGTTTTGTAAACTAGCAGGTGCTTCTACATTGTATCTCTTAGCATCAGTTACACCGTCTCTAGTTCTAATGTTAGGATTTAAAGTAAAAAACTCATTATACTTTCTTATATCTGAAGAAGGTACTTTACTAAAATCACCAGTTTTAAATGCTTCATCTAGCGCTTGCTTTAAATATGGATGCTCTTGTGATTTAGCTTTCCAACCTTCATATGTTTTATCAACAACTCCTTGTGTAGCTAGACCTGTAACTTCTTGATAATAATTATCATCAGCCCATTGCAACCAATTATTTACTACATTAGGATCACCTGTTTTAAATGCTTGCAAAGTACGTGTAACCCAATTACCAAACTGATAAACATGTTCTTCCCATGTTTTTTCTTTTGGTTTTAAATTTGTTTCTGTAGATACTACTGTAGCAAACTTTCTGCCAAAACTAGTATTAGCGTTTTGATTATATAAAAGTTCACGTATAGGTATAATATTTTTAGGATCAGCTTGAACGGCTCTAAATAGAGCGTCTAGTATTAAACGTCTACCACGTTTTATAGAATCTTTTCTCGCTTCATTTTTACCCATGCTAGCTCTAGTCTGACTAGAAGTTGCAGCATTTACATCTTTAACCTGCTCAGGTGATAACAGTTGAACCGCTTGACCAATCTCTTTACGAACCACTTCAAGATCCATAACTTCATTTGCTTCTAATGCTTGATCTGTTTCTGGTATAAATTTTTTAGTTCTTAATCTATTACCTATAAATCTAAAACCTCTACCTATTGCACCACTACCTTTTGTGCTACCAACAGCAGAGTTGCCAGCACCAGCTACATCACCAGGTTTTAAAATCTTTAAAACATCTTTACCTAGGTATTTAGGTAATTCTATTGTTAAAAAATCTTTAAACTGTTTATTACCTTCGGGCGTAAACGGAAGACGCCCACCAATCAAAGCTTCTATTACAGCGTTAATACCTGTTTTAGGTTTAGCTTTCGATTTACTAAACTTAACTCCTGCTCTAGCTCTTTCAGGTTTACTAGGTATAATATCTTCAACCATACGGTTTCTAATACTAGTATTAAATAATCCTCGTATAGTTTGACCTACTCTATCTCTGTAAATAGGTTTAACAGGCTTTTCTCTAATAAGATCTAAGTAATTTTTTAGTGTACCTGTTAGCTCACCATCTGTGTACAGAGCGTTCATTACATTGTTAGGTATAAACGTAGCTTTACCAAAGTCATCTTTAGTTTTTGGTAATCTAGCAAAGTCGCTAGTAGCATTGTCTATTAAGTATTGCTTTATACGTGTTAAACCTTCACTATCTTTTTTAGAGTAGTTACGTTTTTTGTCGTATATAGTTTCTGGATTTACACCAAACATCTTACCATATATTTCTGCGACAGCAACTGGCACGTTTTTAGTTTGACCAAACCTTGTAACGTCTTGACCTTCAAACGCTTTGTTAGTAGCATCTGATATTTGTTTTTCAGCTTCAGCTTTATTCTTTACACCTAAGTTACTTAAAGCTGTATCACTAAACCTAGTTGTTTCAGTAGGTTTTCTTGGACCTCTAGCTTCTTTAGTATCTTCAACGGTTGTTTCTTCTGCCGTTACTCGCTCTGCTTTACGTTGAACAGCCTCGTCTGTAGTTGACTGAATTATTTGATTATATCTAGGATCGTCTTGATAAAACTCAATAAGCCTAGCATCTAATAGTTTACCACCAGGAGTAGTTGAGTTTAAATAACCCATTATACTTTCGTTTCTAGCTGGACTATAGTTTTTTAATAAACCAAGCAAACCTCTTCTATCATCAAACAAAAAGTTCCTAATTATATCCTCTCTAGTTTCTGCATCAACATCTATTTTTAATCTACGATCTACTTCGTTTTGCAACTTATCAGCAATTAAAAAAGCTGTAGCGTCTTTGCTTTGCTCGTTTACTAAATCATCTTTAAATGTTTCAACCTCTTGATATATTCTAGAGTCTTTTGTGGTAGGTGTTTCTACAAATGTTTCTATTTTAGGACCTACTAATCTACCAGTTGCACCTTCTGTAGCTGTACGTTCTTGACCACGTGTTAGTTTACCTTTTTCAATACTACGTTGGTAATCTTTTATAAAGTTGTATACGTCTCTACCATTATTAAACTTAGCTTTAACTCCAATGCTACTTAGAAACTGTCTGATAACATTACCAATTTTTGTAAATACATTTTCATTAAATTTAAAAGCACCAGTTCTTACTGTATCTGAAAACAGAGTTAACACTTCTTCCGCTCTAATAGCTGATGGATCTTCATTATACAGCTCTAATCTTTCACGTATACCTAAATCCTCTATTATATTAGGATCTATTTTGTTTAACTCTTGCTGTAACGATTCGCCTAATCTAATTGCCGTGTCAGGACTTTTTCTAACAGTCTCGTATATAAGGGCATGTAAACCTTCATGCGATGCGTCTGCAATATTACCTATATCCTTATTAACTATTATCGTTTGCTCTTTAGTATCAGGATCTTGAAATATTAAAGCACCTTGACCTGATTTTTTTATAGCATCAGACTTATCTTTAGCAATATTGTTTTTAAGTAAATAATTTTCTATATCTTTAGTAGACATAGGTTCTTTAACACCAACAAATTTTAAACCTCCTAAAACGCTTTTTACTTTTTCTGTTTCTTGTGTAGTAGCTTTTTGAGATAGATTTTTTAAATCCTCGTTTATTTGATTTATTCTTTTGCTTTGAGTTTCTGTTAAAGCAGCTTCATCAACTTGCTTTATTTCTTTCTGTAAGTTTTGTTTTTCTTTAATTAACTCTATAGCTTGAGCTTGATCTTTTTCGTTTAATTTAAGTGGTTTTATTCTGTTAGCAGCTCCTTGAGTTTCTAAAAAGTTTTTCTTTGTTTCGTTTGCTTGCTCTTGTGTTATTTCACCTTTAACTACAGATCTTTTTAATTGATTATCTAATATATCTTGAGCTCTTTTGTTTTGAGATATTTTAATTTGAGCTTCTGTAGTAGTAGCTTCAAGACTAAAAGCTTGTTCTATATTATTAAACTCTGTATTTTTTAATTCTTTATTTATTTGATAGTTAGCTATACCGTTGTTTAAGTTTAATAGTTCAGAACCTACAGTTATTGGAGCTGTGGTTGTGCCTGTTATGGCTTCAAAACCTATTTCAGCAATATCCATTTCTTGACCAGCAGCTACTCTACCAGCTACTTCACCTGTACCACCACCAACACTTTCAACAGCTATACCCGCTGCTGATGCTACTGGTTTGCTTAGTCCAGCTTTAAGAGCTTTACCTGTTACACCTTTTGCTATACCACCAGTAAGACCTTCAACTAAACCAATTGCTATACCTCTATTAATAGCTTTACGTTGCAAATCTTCAACTCTTTCTTCGTCGTTAAATAATTCTTTAACAGCTTCTAAACTTAAATCTTCTCCAACTTCTTCTTGTAGTAATTCTGAAAAAGTTAATGAGGCTTCCATAGCACCTGCACCCGCGGCAATCCCACCACTTATAGCACCTGTTACAGCTAAAGCAGATGATGTTATAGGAGCTAATGGACCACCTAATGTTCCAGCGGCAGCTCCTAAACCAGCGCCACTACCAGCTCCTAAAGCAGCGGAACCAGCAACTTCCTCAGATCTTAGTAAAGAACCTACTTGCGTTGCCATAGAACTAACTAGCAGCGATGGCATTACGCTTGGATTGCTTGCGACTCCTTTTATAAATCCAAAAATACCAGACCCGTTTTCCTCGTATATTCTATTAAAGTCACGCATCTCATCAGACTGCATGTTTTCAGAAGCAACTTTTTTATTTGCCTCTATCCAATTAACTATGTCTTCATCAGGAGTATCACTACCTTTTTTTAACAACTCAAATGTAGGATCTATCAAATCTGAAGTAGCTAAACCTTGTTTTCTAGCTGTGTATAAATCAGAAATAAAATCAGCATACGGATTTAATATAGGAGCTTTTTCTTTTATAAAAGTTTCTAGTTTAGTATCTTTTTCTAACGAGACTTTAGGTAAAACTTTGTTTTCAAATATACTAACAGCTTTTAATCTAACATCTGTTTCGTCAAAATCAAAACTTTCTTCATCTGAATACTGTGAGGTTAGTTGTGTTATAGCTTCATCTTGTATGTCTTGTAATTGATCTGGTGTTAAATCATTAAAACTAGGTGACGTAACATCTAAAGCAAACTCTTGTTCAAAAGTTTTTGGTTTAGCGACATTGCTATTTGTTTTTCTACGCTGTAATTCTTTTTTTCTTTGCTCACCTCTTACGCTACGCTTTGGTTGTGATTCCGAAGAAATGTCTACCGATTCTAATTCCGTACTCTCGGATGCTTGCTCCGGTACTGGTGCTACAGCCGCATCCGTTTCCACAGCACCGTTTGTCTTTCCCGGCTCAATAGTTTTCAAACCAGCTTTTTTAATATATTCATCTAAAGAAATATTTGAGCTTGCAGCGGCCTGCTCAACATCTTCTAAAGAATATTCTTTTCCGTTTAATTCAAACATAATTATTAATTAAATATTGGTAGATCATTTGGTGTTGGACCTGTATCTGAAAGTTGTTTTAATAAATTGTTTAATTGAGAATCATTTGATACTTCTATTGGCGTTTCTTCTACTTCTTTGCCTCCTCTAGCCGTAATAAAAGTTACCATTTTCTTTGGAGTAGGACCAGCTATTTGCTCAACCTCAACATCTACAATTCTTGAGTTATCAAAATCTTTTTCTTTAAAATATTCTACAAAAGATTCTTTATTAAAATCTAAATTTTTAATTTCTTTAAATCTTTCTTGTTTTCTAACTTTTTTAGCTGTTTCTTTTTTCTCTGTAACTGTTGGTTCTTTGGGAGCTTCTATAAATCCAACTTGATGCTGCTGCTGTACATAGTTATTTAAACCGTAATCTATATACGCATTGATAAAAGTTTCTTCTTCTTCTTTGTTTAATAACTTACCATATTCAAACTGATTGTCTGTAGCTAATATATTATTGTAAAAAGATATTTTATCTGTATTGCTAAGCGAAGCTCCATCTGCTTTTAATGTTTGACCTATTGGTTCGTTTTTTAGCATCTCAGTATTGATTTGTTTAAATACTATAGTGTTACCTTTATCATCTACCCTTTTTTGATCAGGTTGATTTTCGTAATACTTAGGATTTAAAATTTGTTTCTGAGGATCGTTTGGATCAGGAACCATAGCTAGCTTAGCAGCTTCTGTATAGCTTTTTGTTTCGTCAGGTATAGAGTTAAATACGCCACCACTTTCAGGGCCAGCTAAATAGTTTTGTATTTGAGTATAAGTCATTGTTCTATTACCCAATGTGTAAGCAGGAGCTAATTTACCGTTTTCTTCAACCACATCAAAAGATCTATTACCTTTTAATTGATCAGCCATTATTAACAATGCTTCTAAATCACTAGTGCTTTCGCCATCACCTATCATACTAGCCAAATCTAGTCCACCCATTTGTCCTCTTCGATCTGCTTTTTCTATAAGATCTTCTGTCATTTCAATTAAACCAGCTAAACCTTCTTTAGCTGTAACAGGTAGCTGCTCTATTTCAGTCATGCGCTGTCTAGCTGCTATAGGATCTTCACTTTTTCCAGTATCTACAGCTATATTTAAATCACTATATTGATTTATATAATATTCAAAACCTTCTCCAAAATTAAAAGCAGGATTACCAGCTGTAACATTTCCAAATCTACCTAGTATCTGTTGTTCTCTTTTTTCTGCACCAGTGATTATTTCGTTATTACGCTCAGCTACTTCTGCGTTTTTCTTTATAATGTCTTTAGCAAGATCATCGCCAGTTTTAACTACACTATTAATAAGATTTCTATAGTGCTGACCGCTTTGTGTGTCGATAAACTGTTTTGGGTTTCTATAACTCATAATGCTTTATTCTTTTCCATCTTCTGGTTTAGGACTAAATGCTCCTCCTTTAGCCATGGTAGCTGCACCACTAGTAACACCTCCGATAGCAGTTGTTATAGCTCCAGTTACATCCGCTTGTGCTTGAGCTTCTCTAGCTTCAGCTCCAGATAACTGTGTAGCAACCCTGTCCATTTGAGCAGTTTCTCTTTGTTCTCTAGCTCCAAATTCAAATGTTCTACCTTGTACGTTAGCTTGTTGTAGTCTTTGAGCTTCAGATATTTTAGCTTGACTTTGGGCTAATTCGCCTTGAGCTCTTAATTTTTCATTAGCAGCTTCTTGACTTTCAATACTAGCTGCAACTCCTTTTTTACTTTGTAGAGCTGCTTGTGCGAGAGCTGTAGCTCCACCCGCGCTTGCTCCTGTGGCGAGTAAAGTATCTAAAGTATTAGCTAGAGCAATGTCAGCTTGTTCAGCCTGAAATTCTGCAGCTTGTGTAGCAACACCAAGATTTTCATATGGATTTGTAATCATAGCAGAAAGATCTTCTACTTGATCATAAGGATTTATAATTGCTTGCCTGTTTTGTTCTAAGTTGTTTAATTTTCTTTCTAATCTTTGTTTTTCTGCGGCAGCTTCTCTTTCTCTTTTCTTGGCAGACGAAGCTCCAAATATACCACCAATAACACTACCACCCGCTTGAATTATTCCTGCTACAACTAAAGGCGCTAGTCCATAAGTCAAACCTAGTGATGGATCTCCGAAAAATAATATTTGTAATTGTTCTAATATTTGTTCCATAATTTTAATATGATGATTCTACATAGTCAGATGACACCGCAAATAATTCTTTTATACCTCCTACATCTGTTCCTGAAACTGCCTGGTTTGTACTACCATTTATTACCATATCTGTAGAGATTTGTACCGTTGCAAAAAATCCTTTTATACCTGTCATTTCGCCTCCAAATCTAACCTCATTAGGTGTTGCTGTACTACTATTTACTAATTTTGCAAAGTATTTGTTTTCTTTTCTATCAAACCCAGCATAAAATCTGTCATATGGTGGGTTATTAGTACCAAGAACAGAGTAGTAATTAGGTCTTGAAACTTCAAAAGTAAAGTTTAAATTTGTATTTTTTATAGCACTAACGTTTTGATTTACCGTAACAACTTGTGTCAAGCTATCATAAGAAGATACTGTTGTTCCGCTTGGTATACCTGGCCCAATAACAGGGGAGCCTGAAATTATTTGACCAAATACATTTTTTAATTCTATACTATTAGTTTGGCTATTTCTTTTACACGTAGCTTGAGATTGAATAACTATATATTCACCTTCAAAATAACTTGCTATAGACGCTGTAGTGTCATTGCTACTTGTGTATGATATGTTACCTGTATTATTTATATCAAACTCATTGTCAGTAGGATCTGAAACAAAAGAATTTATTTTCCAACCGCTGCTACCTTCGTAATTAACTGTTTTAAAGTTTTTAACAAAACTTACGTTAGGATTAAATACAAAAGTTATAGTTGAATTATTATCTTTTTCGTAAAATCTACCTCTATTTACAAGAGTGTTATTTGAGTCTACAAGACTATAATGTTTATATAGTTTATTGTCTTTTAATGTGTAATAAGAGTTTCGTAAACTAAAAATTTTGTCAGGATCGTACGAGTAAAAACTAGTCCAACCCAATACTGATTCATCAAAAGACAATGTTTTAAAAGCGTTTATATTAGAATTTATGTTTTGTCTAGTAGAAATAACATACTGCTTGCTGTGCATATCCCAACCACCTATAATTCTTCCTGGTCCTGCTGACGCGTCTATAGAATTAAATTCATCTCTAAAGTAATCACGCATACCGTAATTAGAGATTTCTGTTATACCGTCTCTTGATAGCCTCAAAACTACATTTCTTCTTTTGTCAGTAAAGTATTTTCTATAACCATATACTGCAAAACTTTCTGGATTTTGACTTATACCATATTCACCAGCATAAGGTACAATTTGACCTATAACTAAATTAAGTTGACTAACAGGCACACCACCTCCTTCGGCTGTGTATATAGCATCTTTATCTATTAAAGCTCTATTAACTTTGTTCTCTTGAAATATAATTAAATTAGTATCTTCGGCGTATAATTTTTGTATAGTTCCTTTAGCTGGATCAACCGCTTTAGTTATATCATCACCAACTGGAAACTCATTAGTATTGTTTACTCCTGTTCTAGAGTTAAATATACCAGAATAAATAAGTGAATTACCTCTAACATAACCTGATGGATCTGGTTCAACAGCATAAGCTTTAGCGCCATAATCTACATTAGTATTGTTAAAACCTCCTCGTATTCTAGCCTCTTCAACCGCCCAAGAAGCTGCAGCATTGTAATTAGATGGTGAACTTCCTTGAGGATCTATCTGGCTGTAACCACCAATAGATGACGGTATACCTCTAGAACCATCGTATGATGGAACATTCGCAGGCATACCATTTATTTTCTTCAAGAGAAATGAGTTAAAAAACTTAACTTCTATTACTGCACTCATTTATAATTACTTATTTATTAATGTTATTACACTTTTTCAAAACTAAAACCAGTGGGAGTAATAGTTGTTGATCCTCCTATTTGATTATTATTGTTACCAAAATTGCTAGGTGAACAAACACCCCAAACCTCCAACAAAGCTACGCTTTCACTTGCGTTTTTAGACCAAATTCTTGGAGTTGGTCCACAAGTTACAAGATTAAATGAATCTTTCTTTGCTGCATTAGTGTTATCTATAGCTATTACACCGTTGTTGGCTGTGTTAGCTAAAGAAGTCCAGTTTCCGTCATAAACATAAAACGTACTTAAAGCAGGATTACTGACCTGAGGTGTTTCTATAACAACCACAGGAGTAGTAACAGATGTTTGATTTTTCTTTATCATTGTTACTTGTTTAATAGACGTAATAACCTGACCAAATGTAACGTTAAAATCATATGTTTTAAAAGCACCTCCACCATCAGTTACGATAACAGTAACATCATAACCAGTTGCTGTATTTATTGGTATATTAGAGTCATTTAATATATAAAAATCCGCATAGTTAGCGTTGTTACTCACAGTCTGAGTTTGAATAGTAAAATAATTTTGATTTGTAACATCTGTAGTTCCAACAAGAACATTTTGTATCGTACATGTTAATTCTTTCCATACGTTAGTTGGGTCTTGAAAAGGAGCAACTCCAGGATTACTTCCATTTTGAGCTAATATTCTTTTTAATACTTGAGCTGGTATATAAACGCCTGCTGGTCTAACTCTTTCAAAATTACCTAAATTTTCTGTAGCAGGTAGAGGGGTTATGTTACCACCAAAAAAATCTTGTTGAAATAAATCAACGCCTAAATTTGCTACGTTAGCCTGTTTAACTATTGTTGTTGTAGATTCAACAGCATCTGGATTGTTTAACTCTTTTAATTTTACACTAAATGTAAATGTAAATATTCTTACATTAGCATCTTGACCATAATATATATCATCAATAAATTGTTGCTTTACAGTTATATCGTAAGTCTGCTCTGTAGGTTGTATGTTTTCTACAAAATTAAAATACAAAGCCTCAACATTTGTATCATTACCATTTACCACTGAAGCTAAATCAACATCAATGTCATAATCTTGAGGATTATATTCTATTCCAAAATTATTTACAATTTCAAATGGAGTAGATATTATACTGTCTCCAGCTGTCATTCTTTCATCAAATGGAGTTGTATCAAAACCTGATAACAATGCAGCGGAAGAAGTTGTGGAGTTTTCTATAAAAAAGTTTAAGTCTGATATCAAACCAGCAGAAGACGTTTCCCAATATATGTCTAAATTAGAAATAGTTGGGGCTGTTTCAAATATAGCAAGATTTTCTACAGAATCATAAAATATATCAAAAAAACGTAAATCTGTATTGTTTAATAAAACACCTTGAGCTTTACTTAAAGTTAATTGACCTGTTGCTCTATCAAAAGATTTAACATATGTACCATTTTCTATAGTATTTCCTGCAGGTGCGAGTGGTGATGTAACTAACTGACCTGCTTCAGGCGCAAAGCCAGCTGCTATTCCGCCTATTTCAAACACAATGTCACCATTATTTGTTCCACTAGGCGCTACAAGATCTGCATCACCAATTGGCGTTTCTGTAGAATTATTATTTACTCCAAACTGTAAGCTAGAGTTTTGAGAAGTAACAAATTCACCTATAAAAGGATTTGAGTCTGACTTATAAAAACTGTAAAATGGATTTCTATTATCTGTAATAGGAACTATATTACCTACTTGGTTTTCGTATTCTTGAACATCAAATAAATCATAAAGATCTTCAATAGCATTAGTAGTAAAAGACTGTCGCTCTGGATAATATTGTTCATTTCCAGTGTTACTATATTCGTTTGCAGTATTCATAACTCTACCAAACAACACAACTGAACTTCTAAAAGTTTTATCCTGAGGTCCAACTTCACTTAAATCTCTTGGTATTTTATTTATATTGTCGTTTATTAAAGTTACAAAAGATGTATTTTGATTTTTAATAGGTAGTATAGAGTTGGTTCCGTAATTGTATGGTAAACCTTTTATTGCGCCAGCTGTATAAACATTATAATATTCTTGTTCGTTTTGTTTAACAACTATTTTATAACTATACCAGCCTAATGGATTATAATCATCAGAATTTTTGTCACCATTGTAAATACCTGGCCAAAATTGATTGTTGGTAGTTGGAGCGCTAATTATACTGTTAAAGGAAACTCTAAGAGAATTACCTGGCCAAGGTATTACACCAGCGCTTAAATTATCAGGATCGGGATATGGAGCGTAAACAGTATCACCTGAATACGATATATCAGCTACTGTTATAATATCTTTGTTATTAGACAGTATAACACTTGATTGTCTTCCAAATCTATCTGATAAAACAATTCCTACTTGATATGTTCTGTTAGTCTTTAATGTACTGTTAGGGTATTCTACTATACTGGTTGTTTTTAAATCGCTAGCAGTTGTATCAAAGTTTAATGTTGTTCCAGATGTTACGTTTGTTTGGTCTTTATTTAATGTAAGAAGAGTACCCGCGTAGTCTACAACTAAAGTGTTAGCCGCTATGTTACTGCCTGTAACTACTTGACCTATAGAAGGTACAAAGTTAGTAGATAAATTTGTAATATCAACTGTTGTAGAAGTAATAAATGCTCCATCAGTATCTGCTGTTCCTGAATTTAAATTAAAAGTTTGTTTTTCACCAACAGCAACATAATAATCTATAGAGTCAGGAGGAGTTTGTTTGTTTTGATAATTACCATAAACAACTCTATTGCTTATAATTTCTTGAGATAAAGCTTTAACTGGAGTTTTATCATAAACTCTTATTAATTCGTTTTCAGGTAAAGTTTTAAAAGGTTTTTTGTTTATGTAGTTGTATGTGAATATATTAGAATTACCAGCAGAAGAAGCTATTTCTGTTATAGGTATAGTCTCTACAACTTGAACAGCTAAACTATCTGATGTTTTATATAATATATCTATTTCTTTTACTTTATATTCGCTAGCTAATAAATTTCCTGTTGTTGGAAGGTTTATATTCAATTGTAACTCGTTGACTTTATTTTCCATAAAATCAACTATGGTAGAATCAAATGCATTTTGTTGATCACCTAAATTTTGTTCTGTATTTAAAAAATAACCATCTTGCTTTGGTATAAAGCATGGTTGAGTAAATGGAGCAAATATAGAATATTCATTATCATCGTATCTAAAGCGATAAGTAAACCTTGCAAATTTGTCTTCTAAAAATCTAGAATCACCAGCGTAACTACTGTTGTAATAATGATTAAAATTAAAAACTAATTGATCATTAACATCTACAGTTATAGAGTTATCTAAAGTGACTGTACCAGCTGAGTAATTAGAAACTTTAGCTCCAGTATCTACTATCGGGCCTCTTAATTTACCACCGCTAAAATTAATAACACCTACAGCCATACCTGCTTGTGGAACATTGTCGCTTGTTGTTTGGGTTCTTTGGTAAAAAGGTATATCGATATTAGATATATCAATAGTTGTAGAGCTAGTAGCTGCTACCGCTACAGTAGCTGTTCCTCCGTTAGGTAAAAATTTACTAACAACATCTCTCATTGAGCTATCGTATTCTCCTTGTGCAGCTGTTAAAAGAGGATTAGCTGCTACTCTATCTGCTGTTATTTCTTGGTATAAATCTATAGGCTGCCAAGGGTTATACTTAGACACGGATATTTGATCTTCATTGTAATAATAACCTGGAGAAGAAGTAGCTGTTGCTACATTAATTTTTCTAGGTTGATTGAAGTTATCTGTAAAAAATAATAAATCTTCAATTAAGTTTATACCATATATAGGAAAGTTTTTAGAAAAATTTAAAAACGGTCCTTCAACTAATTTAGTGGCAGTGGTAGTAGCTACATTATATTGATATATAAAATGATTAGAACCATTTCCATTTTTTATATAACTATCACTACTAAATTCTCTAGCTCCATCTGTTAAAAATACATATATACAATTACTGCGCTCGTCTACAGTATAACCTATAGCTGTTAAATTATCAGCATAAGATTGTCCGACCTCAAATACACCATTTAACACTACAGAATTACCAAGTATATTCTCAAGAGCACCAACATCATCACCTTCAGATCTACTAATCTGAGCGTTTAAAGCTTCACGATATTCACCACTTGGAATCAACCTATCATCTAGGTCACGATTCATTTTGGATTTAATGAAAGCGTTTTTAACTTCAGCCATTTAATTTTAGTGTTTTATCCATTTAGATTTACCACGCATAACCTGAACTATTTCATTTAGCTTTATATTTGATAAACGTATTTTAGCATTTCTAAGTTTAACACTAGCTTCTCGCTTTAATCTTTGAACTAAATATTCAGGTTGATTTATCCTAGTAGCAATTACAGCGTGAATAATATAAGCGTACATAGCTTCTTCTGCTAGCTTAGGCACTCTTGTTTTTAGATTAGTCGAAAGACCATCTGATATATATTCAAATACAATAATTTTATCAACTAAGTTTGCTGAAAAAGACATTTTACCTTCTCTTTCGTT